>Ga0157375_10000151_pt1 | contig 68008 bp, 70 predicted proteins | sample M35metaG_FD_115311 | JGI IMG/M metagenome (GOLD analysis project Ga0157375, IMG submission 115311) | Miscanthus rhizosphere microbial communities from Kellogg Biological Station, Michigan, USA - M3-5 metaG | ecosystem: Host-associated > Plants > Roots > Rhizosphere > Soil | place: USA: Michigan...
ACAAGATGACCTTCGAGAACGCCATGCGCTGGTATCACTGGGACCCGTTTGGCCACATCCCCCGCGAACAGGCCACCGTCGGCGCCCTGCGCAAAGCCGCCGAAGGCCACGACGTCTCCATCCGGGCCCTGTCCCACAAGGAGAAGACGGGCGCGACCTTCGCCGATTTCGCCGCGAACGCCAAGGAGCTGACCGGCAATACGGACTGAGTCGTAGTTTCAAGTGTCAAGTGCGCCGGTGCGGACGGACCGTGAACGCACCGGCGCACTGGTTTTTGTGCGGGATCGATAAGAGGAGAGTCATCGTGCCCGGGATGAGCTTTGAGCTGACCGAGGATCAGGAGCTGATCCGTAAGTCCGTCGCCGAGTTGGCGGGCAAGTTCGACGACCACTACTGGATGGAGAAGGACCAGGCGCACGAATTCCCCCAGGAGTTCTACGACGCCATCGCCAAGGGCGGCTGGCTCGGCATGACCATCCCGGAGGAGTACGGCGGCCACGGGTTGGGAATCACCGAAGCGACACTGTTGCTCGAGGAGGTCGCCCGGTCCGGGGCGGCGATGAACGGCGCCAGCGCCATCCACCTTTCGATCTTCGGCATGCAGCCGGTGGTCAAACACGGCTCCGACGAACTCAAGAAGGCGACGCTGCCCCGCATCGTCAACGGCGATCTGCATGTGTGCTTCGGCGTCACCGAACCCGGTGCAGGCCTTGATACCTCGCGCATCACCACCTTCGCCAAGCGTGAGGGCGATAACTACCGCGTCAACGGCCGAAAGGTATGGATCTCCAAGGCATTGGAGTCGGAGAAGATCCTGCTGCTGACGCGGACCACTCCTTACGACGAGGTCACCAAGAAGACCGACGGCATGACCTTGTTTCTGACCGATCTCGACCGCGACCAGGTCGACATCCGGCCGATCAACAAGATGGGTCGAAACGCGGTCAGCTCCAACGAGGTGTTCATCGACGACCTCATCGTGCCCGTCGAGGACCGAGTCGGCGAGGAGGGCAAAGGCTTCAAGTACATCTTCGACGGGCTCAATCCCGAACGCATGCTGATCGCCGCCGAGGCGTTGGGCATCGGGCGTGTCGCGCTGGAGAAGGCCGTCAGGTATGGCAACGAACGCGTCGTGTTCAACCGCCCGATCGGGATGAATCAAGGGCTGCAGTTCCCACTGGCGGACTCGCTGGCCCGACTGGACGCCGCCGAACTGGTGCTGCGCAAGGCGACCTGGCTCTACGACAACGGCAAACCCTGTGGCCGCGAAGCGAATACGGCCAAGTATCTGTGCGCCGACGCCGGCTTCGGCGCCGCCGACCGCGCCCTGCAACTCCACGGTGGCATGGGCTACTCCGAGGAGTACAACGTGTCGCGGTACTTCCGCGAATCGCGACTGATGAAGATCGCGCCGGTGAGCCAGGAGATGATCCTGAACTTCCTCGGCGAACACGTGCTCGGAATGCCGAGGAGCTACTGATGACCAACTATTTCGACCTGACCGGCCGTTCGGCCCTCGTGACGGGTGCCGCGGGCGGCATCGGCTCCGCGGTCGCCGCGGCGCTGGCGGATGCGGGTGCGGCCGTGCTCGTTACCGACGTCGACAAGGACGCTGCCGCCGCTGTGGCCGAACGGATTTCGGATGCCGGTGGCCGGGCTGAGTCGGCGGCGTTGGACGTGTCGGATCGCGACTCTGCTGATGCGGCGGCAGCGCAGGCGGCCGCGCTGGCCGATGGGGCGCTGCATATCGTGATCAACAACGCGGGTGTGACCAAGCCTGCGATGTTCGAGAAGACCACGCAGGAGACGTTCCGGCTGCTGTTCGACATTCACGTGATGGGCGCGTTCAACGTCACGCAGGCGGCGCTGCCCTACATTCCGACCGACGGCACCGGTCGGATCGTCAACGTGACGTCGGCGGCGGGCCTGACCGGCACCCTCGGTCAGGTCAACTACTCGGCGGCCAAGGCAGGCATCATCGGCTTCACCAAATCGCTGGCTCGCGAACTGGCCACCAAGAACATCATGGTCAACGCGCTGGCCCCGCTGGCGGCCACGCCGATGACCGAAACCATCCGCACCAACGAGAAATTCGCGGCCAACATGATGAACCGCATCCCGATGAAGCGTTGGGCGGAGCCGTCGGAGATCGCAGGGGCGTTCGTGTTCATGGCGTCCAATGCCGCGTCGTACATCACCGGCCAGGTGCTGCCGGTCGACGGCGGCATGGTGATGTAATGTCACCCTCCGCGGGTGCGGCACCGCTCACCGGTGTCACGGTCGTCGCGATGGAACAGGCCGTCGCCGCGCCGATTTGCACCCGTGTGCTCGCCGACTTCGGCGCCCGCATCATCAAGGTGGAGAACCCCAAGGGCGGCGACTTCGCGCGCGACTACGACGATGTCGTCAACGGCCCCGGCGGCCTGGCCGCACACTTCGTGTGGTGCAACCGCGGCAAGGAGTCGGTGACCCTCAACACGAAATCACCGGCGGGCATGGACATCCTGCACCAGTTGCTGGACCGAGCCGACGCGTTCGTATCGAACCTCGCACCGGGCTCGACGGCCCGAATGGGCATCGCCGCCGCAGATCTCGCGCGACGCCATCCCACCGTCATCCCTGTCGAGATCGACGGGTACGGACCCGGCGGTCCCATCTCACACAAGCGCGCGTACGACCTTCTGGTACAGGCAGAATCAGGATCATGCGCTGTCACCGGCTACCCGGGCATGCCGGCGAAGCCCGGGCCCGCTATGGCCGACTTCACCACGGGGCTTTACGCCGCGATATCGATCCTGGCGCTGTTGGTCGCGCGGGGTAGAGGTTCGGACGAGGCTCCGGCGCCCGCCGTGGAATTGAGCCTGTTCGACGTCATGACCGACGTCATGGGTTACGCACTCACATACACCCAACATTCCGGCATCGACCAGGAGCCGTTGGGCGTCGGATCGCCCGCGGTCGCGCCGTACGGCGCGTTTCCGACACGCGACGGCCAGACCGTCGTGCTCGGAACCACCAACGACCGCGAATGGCAGCGGGTGGCCCGCGAGATCATCGACCGCCCCGATCTGGCGGACGACCCGCGGTTTGCCACCAACCCCGACCGGTGCAGACATCGAGCCATCCTCGACGAGGCCATCGGATCCTGGTGCGCGCAGCATGATCTCGCAGAGATCCAGAAGGTCGCGGACGACGCCGGAATCGGTAATTCGCGCTACAACCTGCCGAGCGAGGTGGTGGTCCATCCGCAGCTGACCGCGCGCGACCGGTGGCGCACCGTGGGCACCTCCAAGGGGGACATTCAGGCATTGCGACCTCCGCCGGTGATCAGCGGATTCGAACAGCCGATGGGTGCGGTGCCCGGGCTCGGCGAGCACACCGACGCGGTCCTCGCGGAACTGGGGTTGACTGCAGAGGAGATCGGCCGGCTGCGCGCCGACGAAGTGATCGGACCTGCGCAGCCATGAGCGAATCGCAGGTGCTGTTGTCGGAGGACAGCGGCGGCGTCCGGACCCTGACCCTCAACCGGCCCGACCGCAGGAACGCGATCAACCGGCAGCTGTGGGAGGCGCTGGCGAACGCGCTACGCGCCGCGGCGCGCGATACCGAGTTGCGAGCGTTGGTGATCAACGGTGCCGGCGGCTCGTTCTGCTCCGGTGCGGACATCACCACACCAGAAGACATCCACCCGAGACACAAGTTGCGCAGGCTCACAGACGTCGCTCTCGCGCTGCACGAACTGGCGGTGCCCACGATCGCGAAGGTGACCGGGGTGGCCGTGGGTGCGGGCTGGAACCTCGCTCTCGGTTGCGACTTCGTCGTGGCCACGCCCGAATCCCGGTTCTGCCAGATCTTCTCCAAACGCGGCCTGTCTGTGGACCTCGGCGGTTCATGGCTGTTGCCCAAGCTCGTCGGCCTGCAACAGGCCAAGCGGCTGGTGTTACTCGCGGACATGATCGACGCCGACGAGGCCAGGACGCTGGGGCTGGTCACCTGGGTCAAGGCGGCCGACGAGATCGACGCGTTCGTCACCGAACTTGCGGCTCGGCTGGCCGCAGGGCCGCCCGTCGCCCTGGCGCAGAGCAAGGCGCTGCTCAACGACGGCGCCAATGCGACACTGCGCGAGGCGCTCGCAAACGAGGCCCGCGCGCAACCGGGCAATTTCGCCACCGCAGACTCTATGGAGGCGTACGCGGCGTTCGCCGAGAAGCGAGACGCGGCGTTCACTGGACGATGGGCTGTACCACCCAGATCGGAGTAACAAGATGCGTGAAACCGTAATCGTCGAGGCGGTGCGCACGCCGGTCGGCAAACGCAACGGCGGACTGTCCGACATGCACGCCGCCGATCTTTCGGCGATCGTGCTCAACGCGCTGGTGGAGCGCGCGGGCATCGATCCGGAGATCGTCGACGACGTGGTCTGGGGCTGCGTCTCGCAGGTCGGCGACCAGTCGAGCAATATCGGCCGTTACTCGGTGCTGGCCGCCGGCTGGCCCGAGACCATCCCTGGCACCACCATCAACCGGGCCTGCGGGTCGAGCCAGCAGGCGCTGGACTTCGCCGTGCAGGCCGTGATGTCCGGCCAACAGGACGTCGTCGTGGCGGGCGGTGTCGAGGTGATGAGCCGGGTGCCGCTGGGTTCGGCGCGGGCAACGGGCATGCCGTACGGGCCGAAAGTGCTTGCCCGATATGCGGATTTCTCGTTCAACCAGGGCATCTCCGCGGAACTGATCGCACAGAAGTGGGGATTTTCGCGGACCCGCCTCGACGAGTACTCCGCGCGCTCACATGAACTCGCGGCCACGGCGCAGGACGACGGCGCGTTCGAGACGCAGATCATGCCCGTGTTCACCGACGCCGAGCCGGTGGTGGCCGACGAGGGCATCCGTCGCGGAACGACCGTCGAGAAGCTCGCCGGTCTGAAACCGGCGTTCAAGGAGGACGGCGTCATCCACGCTGGCAACTCCTCGCAGATCTCCGACGGCGCGGCGGCACTGCTGGTGATGACGGCCGAGAACGCGGTCGCGATGGGCTTGACGCCGATGGTCCGATACCGCGCAGGCGCTGTGACCGGGGCCGACCCGGTGCTGATGTTGACCGGTCCGATCCCCGCTACCGAGAAGGTGCTGCACAAGGCGGGTGTCGGCTTGGGCGAGGTCGGCGTGTTCGAGGTCAACGAGGCGTTCGCGCCGGTGCCGCTGGCGTGGCTGGCCGAAACCGGCGCCGACGAAGACAAACTCAACCCGCTGGGCGGGGCGATCGCACTCGGACACCCGCTCGGCGCGTCGGGCGCGGTCCTGATGACGCGCATGATCAATCACATGCGCGACAACGGGATTCGCTACGGCCTGCAGACCATGTGCGAGGGCGGCGGCACGGCCAACGCCACGCTGGTCGAACTCATCGCATAGATAAGGAGATCGGATGCGTCGCGATCTGTTCACCGAAGACCACGAAGCGTTCCGCGAACTCGCCCGCGACTTCGTCGAGAAGGAGGTGGTTCCGCACTATCCCGAGTGGGAGAAGGGCGGACGGATGCCCCGCGACGTCTTCAAGCAGATGGGTGCGCTCGGCATGCTCGGAATGGCCATCCCGGAGGAGTACGGCGGTGGCGGCGTGCCCGACTACCGCTACAACGTAGTGCTCCAGGAGGAGGCGGCGCGGGCACTGGTCACGCTGTCAACCGTGCGCACCCAGCTCGAGGTGATCCTGCCGTACTTCCTGCACTACGCGAACGAGGAGCAGCGCAAACGGTGGTTTCCGGGCCTGGCGGCCGGCACCCTGCTGACCGCCATTGCGATGACAGAGCCCGGCACCGGGTCCGACCTGGCGGGCATGCGCACCACCGCGGTGCGCGACGGGGACGACTGGATCATCAACGGCGCCAAGACCTTCATCACCGGCGGCATGCAGGCCGACCTGGTGATCGTGGTCGCCCGCACGGCTACCGATCCGGACAATCGCCGCAAGGGTTTGACGCTGTTCGTCGTCGAGGACGGCATGCACGGCTTCACCCGGGGCCGTGAGCTGGAGAAGATGGGCTGCAAGGTGCAGGACACCGCTGAGTTGTCGTTCGTCGACGTCCGCGTCCCCAACGCCAACGTGCTGGGCGACGAGGGTGAGGCGTTCGGCTACCTCGGCCACAACCTCCCGCAAGAACGGCTCACCGTCGCCGTCGGGTCGGTGTCGCAGGCCAGATCGGCGATCGCCGCCGCGATCGAGTACACAAAGAGCCGCAAGGCGTTCGGCACCCCGGTTGCGTCGTTCCAGAACACCAAGTTCGAGCTCGCCGCGTGCTCGACGGAGGTGGAAGCCGCCCAGGCGATGCTGGACCGCGCGGTGGTGCTGCATGTCGATGGCGAGCTGACGGCCGCCGACGCCGCGCGGGTGAAGCTGTTCTGTACCGAGATGCAACAGCGTGTGGTGGATCGCTGCCTACAGCTGTTCGGCGGGTACGGCTACATGATGGAATACCCCATCGCCCGGTTGTACACGGACGCCAGGGTGGCCCGGATCTACGCGGGCACCAGTGAGGTGATGAAGGTGATCATCGCCAAGTCGCTGGGTCTTTGAGCATGAGCGACGAGTCGGCGCCGACCAACATCCCGAGTGGTACCTGAACCTTCGCGCGGCCCCCGAGATCGACTTCCAGATTGCCACCCAAGCTTTCCGGGCAACATGGCGTCAGCCCGAAGGCGAAGAGCGGCACAAGGTCTGGGACTTCATGGCGTGCCCACCCGCCGGTAGCGCCGAAACTGCATTCCAGCAGGCCTTCACTCGCACTTTCCCTGCGCGGATGCAGTCTCGCGTAGTCGGTTAGCTGCGGGCGATGTTCTCGACGATGATCTCGCAGGCCGCCTCGTAGAACGCACTGATCAGCGTCGAGAACGACAGCTCGAACGGATAGATCATGTGGACCTCCAACGGATCCGGCTTCCAGTCCGGCAGCACCAGCACCAGGGTGCCGTCGCGCAGTTCCTCGGTGCAGATGATCTGGGTGGGCATGGCGCCGATGCCGAGTCCCTGCAGAATGTACTGCTTGCACACCTGAAAGTTGTTGGCGCGGGCCCGCACCTGTGGCGCCAGCTCGTAGCGCCGCTTGTTCTTCGCCACCGCGAGCCTGCGCCGGCCCAAGAAGCCGAAATCGATGAAGGGCAAGCTGTCCAATTGCGCCGGATCGGTGACCGGTTTCGCCAGCCGGTGGACGAAATGCGCTGACGCGCATAGGAAGAGCTCGAGGTCGAATACCTTCCGCGCGATCAGCGTCGAATCTTGTAATGGCCCGGTCCCGAAGACTACGTCGAACCCGTCTCTGACCGGGTCGACCATGTTGTCCACCAGGCGAATATCCAATTGCGAGTGGGGATAGCGCTGGAGGAACGTGGCGCCGACCCGGGAAGCGTAGTCGATGCCGACGAAGACCGGGATGGCGACCCGAAGCTCGCCCTGCGGTTCCTGTCTACTGCCCTCCACCAATGCGCGCACACCGTTGGCCTCGGCCAGGATGTTGACGGCGTGGTCGTAAACCTTCTCGCCGAGGTCGGTGACGGTGAGCTGGTGGGTGTTCTTGCGAAGCAGCTTGATGCCGAGGTCGGCCTCGAGCTTGGTGAGCTTGCGGCTGACGGTGGATTTGGGCATCCCGAGCAATGCCGCCGCTTTCGAAAGGCTGCGACATTCCACCACCTTGCCGAATACCAGCAGGGCGTCGACGTCGAAGGGCAGGTTCGGTTCCATGATTGGTGTTCCAAATATGCAACAGGTTGTTGCGGTTTTGCGGCTGTTTTGACCATTTTCGCACTGTTAGCGTCGGCGCGGAGGAGGGCCTCATGAGTCACAACAGCCTGGTGACAAAGCCCGCGGGTGGACATTGGACGGATGCGTATCCCGAATTGGGCCGCGGCCCGGTCTCACTCGAGGATTGCGTATCGCCGGAGTTCTACGAAAAAGAGCGCGAGCACGTTTTCAAGAAAACCTGGCTCTACGTCGGCCGGGTGGAGCGAGTGCCGAAGTCGGGCAGCTACTTCACGCGGGAGCTGAGGTTCCTCAACACTTCGGTCATCATCGTGCGCGGCAAGGACTCGGGGAATGAACCTGTGATCCGCGCCTTCCACAACATCTGCCCGCACCGCGGAAACAAGATGCTGTGGGAGGATGATCCGTTCCAAGAGGTGTCTGGCCGCGCCCCGTTGCTGTACTGCCGCTTCCACGGCTGGCGCTACAAGCTGGACGGCTCGTTGCATTCGGCCACCCGCGAGGATCTGCTTCTGGACTTCGACGCCGACAGCTGCCGAGTGCCTGCGATTCAATGCGAAGTGTGGGAAGGCTTCATCTTCATCAACCTGAACCCCGACAACACCGAGCCGCTGCGCTCCTTCCTCGGTGAGCTGGCGCACGGCATCGAGGGCTATCCGTTTGCGGGGCCGCACCAGGTCTACCGGTTCAAGACCGAATTGCACTGCAACTGGAAGATTTTCGTCGACAGCTTCGCCGAGAGCTACCACGGGCCGTATCTACATGCCTCCTCCTTCGGCACCCTTACCGCCGAGGCCAAGGAGGCACTGGATAAGCCCAATCCGTTCACGGACGCCTTGGCCTATCAGCTCAAAGGGCCGCATCGGATGTTCTCGTTCTCCGGTGAGCCGTCGCAGAAGACCCCGTATTCCAAGCCGATCGAATGCGTGATGGAGGCCAGCGCGGCCGGCCCATGGAACAAGCGCGTCGATCGAGGTCCGATGCCTCAAGGGCTCAACCCCACCCGATCGGAGAAGTACGGCTTCGACTCGTTCCAGTTCTTCCCGAACTTCGTGCTGATCTTCGGCTCGTCGGGCTATTCCACTCACGTGCACTGGCCGACGGGACCGCACTCACACATCTTCGAAGTCGAGATGTTCTATCAGCCCCCGAAGACTCACAAGGAGCGGCTCGGCCAGGAGCTGACGGTGACGTTCCTCAACGACATCATTCTGGAGGACGCCAGCCCGTCCGAAGGTCTGCAGGCGATGCTGAACAGCGGTGCGCTCACGCATTTCACGATGAATGACGAGGAGATCCTGTTGCGACACCTACACAAAACGGTGGCCGACTACGTCGAGGCGGGTGACGCAGGCCGATGAAGGGGACTCTGCCACCTGAATTTTCGCGACTCGAGCACTTGGTGCCCGAATGGGCGATCGAGGATGGGCACCAGCGCTATGTGAAACGCGTGGACAGTTCCATGGCCGAGATCCAGGCGTTCTACGACGAGGTGTTTCCCATCGCTGAGGAGGCGGTCGCCTACATCGACAAGTTCGACTACTCCGAACCCCTGCCCGACGACGTCGCGAACCTACGCAACCTGCTCTACTCGCTGATCACCGTGTCACTGGCGGTCGAGCTGTGGAAGCAGCCGCGGGTAAAGCACTCCGCCAAGACCATTCTCACGAGAGCGAGCTGATTCGAGATGGGACTTACCTCGGCACAACTCGACGTCGTCGATCTCACCCCGGGGATCGGCAGCGAGATCAGAACCGACATCGACACACTGCTCAGCGGCGCGGAAGCCGAACGGATCCGCGCGATCCTGGAGCAGCGGGGCGTGGTGTTCTTCCGCGGGCTGGAGATCAGCGATGAGCACCAGGTCGCCATCGCCAAGACCCTCGGCAACATCGTCAAGAACGAGGGCGAGGACGGCATCTACAAGATCTCGCTCGACAAGAACGTCAATCAGCGTGCCGAGTACCTGAAGGGCTCGTTGTTCTGGCACTTTGACGGGTCGTTACAGCCCTATCCGAATCTCGCCACCCTGCTGCGCGCGATGAAACTGTCGGAGACAGGGGGAGATACCGAATTCTGCAACACCTATGCGGCATACGACGACCTGCCGGAGGCCGACAAAGAACTCATCGCCGACCTTCGGGTGGTGCACAGTGCCGAGCGGTCGCAGTACTACGTGACACCCGAAATGAGCTACGAGGAAATCACCTTCTGGCAGAAGTCCCCGACGAAGGCCTGCCCGATGGTGTGGACCCACCAATCCGGGCGCAAGTCACTGCTGCTCGGCGCGACCGCCGATTACGTCATCGGGCTGCCGGCGGAGGAAAGCCGCGCATTGCTTGCCCGCCTTCGCGATTGGGCCACACAACCGCAGTACGTCTATCGGCACCAGTGGCAACTCGGCGACCTGCTCATCTGGGACAACACCGGCACCATGCACCGCGCGCTGGCCTACGCGGTCGACAGCGGCCGCCTCATGCACCGCACCATTCTGGCGGGCGAGGAGCCCCTCCAGTGAAACTCGGCATCACGACGCCGGTCGTCACCAACGTCGCCGGTGGCGCCTTGACGTGGGAGAAGGACGCCTCCATCGAAGACATCGGCCGTGTCGCAGAAACGGCCGACCGACTCGGCTACCACCACCTCACGTGCAGCGAGCACATCGGTCTGCCCTCTTCCGAAAGCGCACGCCGCGGCACCCGATACTGGGATCCGCTCGCGACGTTTGGCTATATCGCCGCCCGCACCGCCCGGATCCGGCTCGCCACGATGACGCTCGTGCTCGGATATCACCATCCGCTTGCCATCGTGAAGCGTTACGGCACTTTGGATCACATCAGCGGCGGCCGGGTGATCCTCGGGCTGGGCGTCGGGTCTCTCAAAGAGGAGTTCGACCTGCTGGGTGCGCCCTTCGAGGATCGAGGTGCGCGCGGCGACGATGCGTTGCGGGCACTGCGGGCAGCCTTGCCGACGAATCAACCGTCGTACCAGGGCGAATACTACTCATTTGACGGGCTCACCGTCGATCCCTGCGCCTTACAGCCGCACATGCCGTTCTGGATCGGCGGACGCACCAAACGCTCGTTGCGCCGAGCCCTGACGTTGGCCGACGGCTGGTGCCCCTTCTACGTCTCGATCGACACCGCTGCGGAGTGGCTGAAATCCTTTGACGTGCCACCCGGTTTCGAGGTGGTCATGCCCGCGGAGCATTCGCTCGACCCGGTTGGCGAACCGGCGGCGACCAAGGACACGCTCGAGACGATGGCCGCAGGCGGCACGACGACATTGTCTGCGCGCTTCGTCCATCACTCGCTCGAGCATTACCTCGAACAGCTCCACGCGCTCGCAGAACTGCATGGTCACCCCGAGGGCAACAAAGTGCTATTGCCAGGACAAACGCGCTGACCTGCGGAGTGATGACTCGCTAAACCAATTTTCGCTGAGACCCTTGTCACACGCCGCAAACCTACCTACTGTGTGTTCACTAGGTTGGTTGAACGAAGGAGTTCAGTGTCCGCGCCAAGGCCCTATGCCTCGCTTCTCGCCAAAGGCGAGGACCGCAGGCAGCGGATTCTGGCCGTTGCCGAGCGGCTGCTGGCACGCAACGGCTGGCGCAACACCTCCCTGGCGCAGATCGCCAAGGAGGCCGGGGTGACACCCGCCGGGCTGCTGCATCACTTCGAGTCCAAGGAGCAGTTGCTCAACGCGGTGCTCGACGCCCGCGACGCCGACGACGAGATCCACGCAGACTATCTCTCCGGCGACCTCATCACCGAACTGTCTCGGGTGCCCGAGCGGTTCGACCGCGCCCCCGAACTCATCGGCACCTTCACGGTGCTTCTCGTAGAGAACATCGCGCCCGACGCCCCACTGCACGACCGCCTGCACAAGCGGTATCGCGACGCCGTCGACATCATCGCCAAGATCATCAAACGCGGTCAGAGCGACGGCCAGTTCCGCCCCGATTTCGACGCGGCCGGCAAGGCCGTGGAGATACTCGCCTTCATCAACGGAATGGAGACCCTATGGTTACTCGATCGTTCACTCCCGCTGACCGAGGTGTTCAAGGGGTACGCCGAGTCGCTGGGTCGCGAGCTGGCGCCCAGGAGCTCGACATGAGGTACCGGCTGGACGTGGTTGCGCCCACCGTGGTGGACGCGGTGAAGTTCGCAGGCGGCTGGATCTACGACCGAGTGATGGCCGGTTGGGACGTCACCGTCCTGATCGGCACGGACGAGGACGTCCGGCCTCTCGAGATTCTCGGCGCCGAGGTGCGCGATCTCGAAACAGTGCTGGAGTCGTGGGAGGACCGCGCGCATCCGCAGACCGTTGCGGTTGCCGCCGATCTGTTCGACAGCGATTCGCGGGTGCGCCAACACGTCCTCAGCGCGCTCGAGCAGGGGGCGACCGAGGTGACGCTCTGGGGCGAGCCGCTCCCCGCCGAACTCGACGAGAGCGTCGATTCCGCGCAGCACCATTTGAGCGCGGCCGCAAGGGCTTTCAAGACGCAGGCGCTCGCCGCCGCGAACGATTCGGAGGCCGCCGCGGTCGGTCACAGCGAGACGTTCCGCTGCGGGATGATGGCGTCGGTAGCCGCGGACCTGATCCCGGCGAGTTAGTTATTTTGCGCGAGCAGACGCAGAAACGTACGCGCAAGCCCTTCGGAGCACGTTTCTGCGTCTGCTCGCGCTATGAAGTCATGTCGATCAGGACCTTGCCCACCGCGCGGCCGTCGGCAACATGCCGTAGCGCTGCCGCGGTCTCGCTCAGCGGATAAACGGCGCAAATGTGCGGGTGGACACGGCCGCTGACGAGATGCTCCCGTAATTCGTTCTCGTTGCGGGTGAATTCCGTTGGCGGCACATCCTGAAACTGGAACCCGAGGACGTGCACGCCCTTCACAAGGATCAGGTTGAGCGGGATACGCGGGATGACACCGGACGCGAAGCCGACGGTGACGAACCGCCCGCCGCGGCCCAGCGACCGCAACGCGGGCTCGGACAGCTCACCGCCGACCGGGTCGATGACGACATCGGCTCCGCCGGGCAGGGCGTCCTTCAGCGCTGCACGCAGCTCAGTCGTCTTGTGGTTGATGAAGTGCTTGGCGCCGTAACCCGCTGCCACATCGAGCTTTTCGGCCGAGGATGCGACGGCCGTGACCGAGGCGCCCAGCTGCACGCCGAGCTGAACCGCCGCCAGTCCGACGCCTCCGCCGGCACCGAGCACGATCAGCTCGTCGCCCTCCTGGACGTGGGCCATGGACCGCAGCGTGTGGTAGGCCGTCCGGTACGCGACGCCGAACGCCGCGGCGGTGGGCTCGTCGATGCCGTCGGGGATCCGCATGAGCCCGGCGGTGGGCGCCACGACCTCCTCGGCGAAGGCGCCATAGAGTCCCGTGCCAGTGACCCGGTTGCCGACGGCGAAACCCTCTGTGCCCTCACCGGTTTCGACGATCACACCGGCGAACTCACTTCCCGGCACGAAGGGGGGCGGCACGCTGATCTGATACTCGTTGGCGATCAGCAGCACATCGGGGAAGTTCACCGCCGCCGCGCCGACCTTGACACGAACCTGCCCCGGCGCGACGGTCGGCGACGGCTTGTCCTCGACGCGGACGACATCCGGCGGCCCGTACGCCGGGCAGACCGCGGCCCTCATCCCCGATAGTCGCTGGATTCGGCGAGGTCGGCGGCCGACCGCATCAGTTGCGTGATGACGGGGCCGTACGCCAGCAGCTTCTCGTCATCGCCTGCACGCTGGAAACCCTGCTCCAGCACGATCGCCAACTTCCACTTGGCCAGCACCAGGTAGTAGTCCAGGTCGTCCACTTGGCGACCCGACACTTCGGCGTAATGGGCGGCAACCGCGTCACGCGACGGCATGCCGCGCATGTCGACGTAGCTCATCTCGCTGGAAGAATTGCCGGCTCCATCGCCACCGGGCCACGATTGCACCATCCAACCGAGATCCAGCTTCGGGTCGCCGACCGTGCCCATCTCCCAGTCGACGATGGCTGCCAATTGCGCTGGGGCGCCGTGCTTGTACATGACGTTAGCGAACTGATAGTCGCCGTGCATCAGCCCGGGAATGTAGTCGAGCGGCTTGTGCGCCCGCAGCCAGCGCGTAGCCACGTCCAGGCCAGGCAGCTCGCGCTTCTTGATCCGTTCGAGGAAGCCGATCCACCTGTCGACCTGGCGCTCGTGGAAGCCCTCCGGGCGACCGAGATCCTGCAGTCCCTTCGCCTGCCAGTCGACCTTGGACAGCAACGCAATGCCCTCGGCCAGCTGGTAACTCAGCCCGGGACGGCTGCTGGGGTCGCTGTCGAACGGCTCGGGCCACTTACCGTGCTGATCCATGGGCGACCAGCCGTCGACGAACCCCATCAGATAGAACGGCCTTCCGAGCACGGACGCGTCCGGGCACACCCCGACCGCCTTCGTATGCGGCACGTCGGTGCCGTCGAGCGCCTCGATGATCCGCCATTCGCGCAGGATGCCCTTGTCGCGGTCCGGGGGAGCGCCGGGCGGTGGCATCCGCAGCACGCAGCTTTCTTCGCCGCGGCGCAGCTCGTAGATCACGTTCTGCGTTCCGCCGGACAGGAACCGCGCCTCCAGCGGCTCACCTTTGCCCGGCAGCGCCTCGCCATCCATCCAATCGGCAAGGTGTGCAACGGCTATCTCGCTCACAGATTCCCCACTTCGCTTTCGAGGTAGTCGGCGTACTTGGCCCTGGCCGCTTCGCGTTTGCGCGGTGTCCACTCGGTGGGCCAGGTGTCATCGGTGGCCTGATAGTTCCGCAGCACCTGCTTGGCGACGGTTGTCTTGTGCACCTCGGTGGGGCCGTCAGCCAGCCCCATCACCGCAGCCCCGGTGACCATCGCCATGAACGGCATCTCATCGGTGACGCCGAGCGCGCCGTGCACTTGCATTGCCCGCCAGGCGATGTCGTGCAGCACCGTCGGCATGACCACCTTCACCGCGGCGATGTCCTTGCGCACCTTCTTGTAGTCGTTGTACTTGTCGATCTCCCACGCGGTGTAGAGCACCATCAACCGGAACTGCAGCAGCTGCGCGTACGAATCTGCGATGTAGCCCTGCACGAACTGTTTGTCCGACAACCGACTGCCCTGAGTCTCGCGGCTCAACGCGCGTTCACACATCATGTCCAGCGCCTTGCGTGACAGGCCGATCGTGCGCATCGCGTGGTGAATTCGCCCGCCGCCCAACCTCGTCTGCGCGATCACGAACGCCTGGCCCTCGCCGCCGAGCAGCGCCTCGCCAGGTACGCGCACGTTGTCGTAGTGGATCAGCGCGTGTGAGCCCTCGTTCTCACCCTCGCCGTGCAGGCCGATGTTGCGGACGATGTTGACGCCCCGGGTGTCGGCGGGCACCAGGAACATCGACATGCCCTGGTAGGCGCTTACGTCGGGGTTGGTCACCACCATGACAATCAGGAATGACGCGGTTTTGGCGTTGGAAGAGAAGAACTTCCAGCCGTTGATCACCCAATCGTCGCCGTCGCGAACGGCGCTGGTCTTGAACAGCGTCGGATCAGCACCGGCGTGCGGCTCGGTCATCGAGTAGCAGGAAAACAACTCGCCGTCGAGCAGCGGACGCAGATACGTCTGCTTCTGTTCGTCGGTGCCGTAATGGGCGAGGATTTCGGCGTTGCCGGTGTCGGGCGCCTGACAGCCGAAGACGATCGGCGCCCACTGCGAGCGGCCCAGGATCTCGTTCAGTAGCGCGAGCTTGAGCTGGCCGTATCCCTGTCCACCCAGCTCGGGCCCCAGATGGGTGGCCCACAATCCCTTTCGGCGTACCTCTTCCTTCAGCGGGTCGATCACCTTGCGCCGCTTAACATCCAGCGGAACGAACTGCAGGTGGGGAAACGCCAGGTCGAGCGGCTCGACCTCCTCGCGGACGAACTCGTCCGCCCAGTCGAGCAGCTTCTGGTACTCCGGATCGGTCTCGAAATCCCACGCCATCTCCGGCTCCTCTCAGTTGAACGTGACGACGACCTTGTCGGCGGCGCCGGGTGTCGAGGCGGTCTTCAGCGCCTCCACGACGTCGTCGAAGGGGATCGTGTGGCTGACGATCACCGCGTATCTCTCCCAGTTGGCGATCAGATCCTTGGTGACTTCGAAGATCTCGTCGGGGTAGCCCATCGACCCCACGATGGTGATCTCGTTGCTCATGATGTTGAGAAAATCCACCGGCACCGGTTGTTTGTGCACCGCCACGACCCCGAGCCGGGCACCGGGCTTGGCGGCCGCGAGCGCTGTGTCGATCACCGCAGGTGCTCCGGCCGCGTCGAAATAGATGTCTGTGCCCACCTTGCCGGGAAAAATCGACTCGCTTGCGCCATGTAGTTCGAGGAGCCGGTCGGCGACGTTTTCCTCGGCCGAGTTGATCACCGCGTCGGCGCCCACCTTCAAGGCCTTCTGCAGGCGTCCCGGGATCAGGTCGGCGACCACGACATGGCTGACCCCAAGCGATTTGAACGCGATCGTGGCGCCGAGTCCGATCGGACCTGCCCCGAAGACCAGCACCTTGTCGGACGGTTGCGGTTCGCAGCGGCTGACCCCGTGGCGGGCCACCGCCATGGGTTCGTTGAGCGCGGCCACTTCGAACGGAATGTGGCCGGGCACGACCTCGAGGCTGGTACCCCGCACCGCGTTCTCGATCAGCAGGTACTCGGACAGTGCGCCGCTTGGTCCGCCGTTGCCGATGATCCCGCGCGGTGCCGCCATCGGGTTGATGACGACATGGTCGCCCACTGCGATGCCAACGACGTCGCCGCCGACCTCGACGACCTCGCCCGCAGGCTCGTGACCCAGCGGCATGCCGCCGTCATGGCCCGGGATACCGCCCATCGAGATGAAAAACGCGTCGGTACCGCAGATTCCGCAGGCCCGGATCTTTACGAGGACATCCGCCGGCCCGACGGTGGGCTTCGGCGCGTCGACCACCCGTGTCTCCCCGGGCGCTGTCACGACGGACACCTTCATGTGCGCGCTCCTCTACTCGGGAAGTCGGTTGTGGCCGGCGATCAAGGCCGCGATGTCGCGGCTGACCACGTCGGCGAATGAGCGGTCGCCGTAGGTGCCCGCGGCCCAGTGCCGCACGCCTTCGCTGACGTGCATCCCTGCGAGATGCGACAGGTGGTGCACGTCGACATGTGCGGCCAACTTGCCGTCCTGCTGCGCCTTCGCCAACAGCTCACCGAACATATCGGCATCCGTGTCGTCCGCCAGCTCACCGGAAAGGATGCGGTGCTCGTGGCGGTAGCCCTCCAGGATGGTCTCGATGATCAACTCGCGGGGATTTCGCGCCATCGAGCGTTCGAGGCTGCGCAGTGCCTCGGCGATGACCACGTCGACCTCGTAGTCCGTCTGCAGGAGCGAACGCACCTTCTTCTGCGCGGCGCGGGTCGACAGCAGGCCGACCTCGAAGAGCACGTCCTCCTTGGCCGGGAAATAGAAGTAGAACAACGCGCGCGACACGCCTGCGGCCCGGCAGATGTCGGCGACGGTCGTCTTCGCGTAGCCGTTCGTGCGCCACAACGCCATGGCCGCCTGTACGAGGGCGCGTTTGGTCTCGTGCGACCGTGCCCGCTGGTACGAGGCGCGGCGCTGACTACCGTCAGCAACTGCAACCGCGCTTGACTTCGGCACAATCGGACTCTAACAGCCGAATTCGCCCTTGCATATAGTTGACGTTTGTCTAACTATCTACGCATGACACAACCACTGCATGGCAGGCGGATACTCGTCACCGGCGGCGCAACCGGTATCGGCGCGGCCGCGGTTCAAGTGCTGAGCGAGGCGGGGGCTGCCGTCGTCGCGACGTATCACCGGACAGCGCCACCCGAGCGCGCAGGCGTCTCGTGGGTGCAGTGCGACGTCCGCGACTCCGCGGCGGTCGACAAGATGGTGAGCGAGGCGGCCGAGACGCTCGGCGGGCTCGATGTGCTGCTGCACGCGGCGGGCTTGTGGCAGCCCGGGATTCCCGGTCAGCTCACCGCTGAGGACATCGACTTCCTCGTCGACACGAATCTGAAGGCCACGATCTTTCACCAACCAGGCGGCGTACTCGGTGATGCGCAAAGACGGTGGCGGCCGGATCATCAACTTCGGCTCCGGCGAAGCCGTGACGGGAAGCCCGATCTCGGCTCTCTACGCCGCGACCAAGGGCGCCGTGTCGGCATGGACGCGATCCGTCGCGCGTGCGTGGGCGGCGGAGAAGATTTCGGCGATCGCGCTTGCGCCTGCCGTGCAGACGCCCGGCGCGGACCGGCTCCGCGAATTCCTCGGGCCTGCAGCCGCAGAGTTCATCGACCAGGAGATCAAGAAGACGATCCCGCTCGGAGGCGCACTTGGGGATCCGGTCGACGACCTCGGACCGACGCTGGTGTTCCTGCAGCGAGGGTTCCCGCTTCATCACGGGGCAGCTGATCGCGATCGACGGCGGCCTGGTGATGTTGGGCGCATAGAAGAGTGCCGACTTGAGGTGTACCTGCCGTAGCCGGGGCGCACTACGCTCTGATCGATGACCGACGAGCATCCCGAAGGAACCGAAATCGGCGATCGTTCGCGCGTCGTCGAGGGGTTCCTTTCTGTGTTGCATGACGAGGACTAGCATGCAGCGAGCCTGGCAATGGATGAGAACATCGTCTATCACAACGTCGGCTACCCGATCATCAAGGGGCGCCGAGGCGTAATGAGATTCTGGCGGCGCATCTTCGACCGGCCAAGCGGCGGCTTCGAGGCCAAGATCCACCGGATCGCCGTCGAGGGCGTGTCTGTGCTCACCGAGCGCACCGATGTGATGGTCTTTGGGCCGTTCATATTGCAGATCTGGGTGTGCGGTGTGTTCGAGGTTTGCAACGGCAAGATCACTTTGTGGCGTGACTATTTCGACGTTCTTGACATGGCCAAGGCTGCGCTGCGCGGTGTGGCCAGAATGGCCATCCCGCCGCTCCAGCGACTCACCTCGTGCGCTCGTACGCAGTGGTCAGGTACTGCACGGTCCGATCGAGGCCGGGCACGATCTCGGTGATCTCGATTTCTCCGACCGCGAAGCGCCCGAGTAGCCCGTATGCGACGTTGGAAACGATGGCGTCCATATCGCGAACGAACTCTGGGTCGGCGTCGGCGAGCACCTCCATCACGGCGGGCACCACGGCGTCGAAGCCGCGACGGACCAGCTTCTTGCCGCCTGGCGCGGTACGCGCTCGGAAGTAGGCCTTGAGCATCGCGGGGTGGCGCTCCCACGGCTCGAAGATCGTGCGCAGCACGCGCATCAACCCGAGATAGATCGACTCGTCGGTGTCGTGTGGCTTGGTCAAACCCGAGTACCGGTTCTCTTCCATCCAGCAGTCGAGCGCCGCCAGGATCAACTCGTCGCGCGTGCCGTATCGCTTGTAGATGGTCGCCAGCGAGGTGCGGGCGCGCCGCGCGACCTCGCGCAGTTGCACCGCGTCGTAGCCCTCGGTTTCGAGTAACTCGACCACGATGTCGAGGATTCGGTCGGTACTAGCCACTTCTGCGAACACCCTTGCCGTCCATGGGTAACCAAGTTACTGTAACACCGTTACGCACGCAACGAAGCGAGGTTCGATGGGGTCTTTGGACGGCAAGGTCGCCTTCATCACCGGGGTGGCGCGCGGACAGGGGAGAAGCCACGCCGTGCGGCTCGCCGCCGACGGTGCCGCCATCATCGGCGTGGACATCTGCGCGGACATCGCCTCCAACGGCTACGCGATGGCCAGCCGCGACGAGCTCGACGAGACGGTCGCATTGGTGGAGACCGAGGGCGGCAAGATGGTCGGCTCGGTCGCCGACGTCCGCGAGTTTCATCAACTCAAAGCCGCGCTCGACGCGGGGGTGGCGCAGTTCGGTCGGCTGGACATCGTGCTGGCCAATGCGGGCATCGCTGCGATGGCGTTTCGGGAGCTGACCGACGACGAGGATCTCGAAATGTGGACCGATGTCCTCAACGTGAACCTCGTCGGTGCGTACCACACTGCGAAGGCCGCGGTACCGCATCTCATCGCCGGGGGACAGGGCGGATCGATCGTATTCACCAGCTCGACAGCCGGATTGCGGGGTTTCGGCGGACTGCAGGGTGGCGGGCTGGGGTACGCGGCGTCCAAACACGGACTCGTCGGGCTGATGCGTTCGCTCGCCAATGCGCTTGCGTCGCATAGCATCCGGGTCAACACAGTCCATCCGACCGCGGTGAACACCATGATGGCCGTCAACCCTGCGATGACCTCGTTCCTGGAGCACTATCCAGACGGCGGCCCGCACCTGCAGAACCCGATGCCGGTCGAGCTCTTGGAGCCCGAGGACATCAGCGCCGCGATCGCCTACCTCGTTTCCGACGAGGCCAAGTACGTCACCGGGGTCACCTTCCCCGTCGATGCCGGCTTTTGCAACAAGTTATGAGCAACAACGAATCTCGGCCAGGCCGGGTCGCCGGCAAGCGGGTCCTGATCACCGGGGCGGCACGGGGGATGGGCCGCAGTCACGCGGTGCGGCTTGCCGAGGAGGGCGCCGACCTCATCCTGGTCGACATCTGCGAGTCGCTGCCGGAGTTGGAGTACCCACTTTCAACACGTGAGGATCTGGCCGAAACGGCGCGGCTGGCCGAAAAGCACGGTAGTCGGGTGATCACGCATGTGCTCGATGTCCGCGACTCGGAGGCGTTGGCGGCTGCTGTCGGCGACGGGGTTGCGCAACTGGGTGGGTTGGATGCCTCGGTGGCCAACGCCGGTGTGCTGACCGTGGGTACCTGGGACCAGACGACACAGAAGCAGTGGCGAACGGTGTTGGACGTCAACCTGATCGGCACGTGGAATACGTGTGCAGCCGCGATTCCACATCTTGTGGAGCGGGGCGGCAGCCTGGTCAACGTCAGCTCGTCCGCGGGCCTGAAGGGCACGCCGCTGCACCTGCCGTACACGGCGTCCAAACACGGTGTGGTCGGCCTGAGCCGCGCCTTGGCCAACGAGCTTGCCGCACAGAATATTCGGGTCAACACGGTTCATCCGACCGGTGTCGAGACGGGTATGCGACCCGAGAACCTTCAGGAAATCCTCACCGAGAGGCGCCCAGATCTGATCCCGATCTTCCTGAATGCCTTGCCTGCGCTCATGGCAGAAGCCGTCGACATCAGCAACGCGGTGCTGTTCCTGGTGTCCGACGAGTCGCGCTATGTGACAGGTCTGGAGTTCAAGGTCGACGCGGGGGTGACGTTGCGATGACGACAGTCGGCGCCGATCGCTCCGAGCGCGGCAGACGCGCGTTCGCGGAGGTGATGACCTTCGCCGCGCCAGAGGACTCAACCCCGGCGACGGAGCACGGCCTGATCGACTTCGTGTTCGGCGAGGTATGGTCGCGTCCGACGTTGAGCAGGCGGGATCGCCGCTTCGTGACGCTGCCGTGCGTGGCGGCGGCCGACACAGAAGAGCCGCTGCGGGACCATGTGTACGCAGCGTTGAACAGCGGCGATATCAGCATCGCCGAAATGCGGGAAACCGTCTTGCATTTCGCGGCGTACAGCGGCTGGCCGAAGGCGTCGCGCTTCAACATCGTGGTCGACGAGCAGTGGGACCGCATCCACCGCGAGCGCGGACAGACCGTGCCGCCGCCCGACCCACTCTTGCCACTGGTCACACCGAGCGACCCGGAAGAGCGGCTGTTGACCGGCGAGCAATCATTCAGAGACATCAACTGCATACCCTTCGCGCCGATACGCGATAACCCGTATTCCGGCGCCGGCATTCTGAACTTCGTATTCGGCGAGATGTGGCTGCGGCCGGGACTCGGCATGAAGGAACGTCGTCTCATCACGGTGGCGTGCGTGGCGTTCCAGGACGCACCCATTCCGATTCTGAGCCACGTCTACGCAGCGCTCAAGAGTCGCGATGTGTCCTTCGACGAAATGGACGAAGTGGCTTTGCATTTCGGCGCCTACTACGGCTGGGCGAAGGCGTCGCACCTGAACCAGGTGATCGGCGAGCAGAAGCAGCGCGTGCTCGACGAGTGGCGGGCGGAGGCGCAATGACGTCGGACGTGCTCAGTGTGCCCAGTGGGCTTTTGATCGGCGGCGAACGGATCACCGACGGGTCCGGTGGGACGCACGCCCACATCTATCCGGCGACGGGGCGGCCCAACGCCCACATTCGATTGGCCGGCCCAGACGATATCGACCGTGCGGTCGCGTCGGCGTGGGAGGCCCATCGAGAATGGATGTCGCTGACCGTCGATCGCCGCCGCGACCTGCTGGTCGACCTCGCCGACGCGGTTCGTGAGAACCTCGACGACCTGGCTCGTCTCAATGTTCACGACTACGCGGTTCCGATCTCCTTCGCAGGCAATGCAATCCTGCTCGAACGGTTCCTCCGTCATTTCGCCGGCTACATCGACAAACTCCACGGCGCCACCACGCCGGTGACCGGTTCCTTCGACATCAACCTGATCGAGCGCGAGCCGTACGGCGTCGTCGGCGTCATCACGCCGTGGAACGGTTCACTCGTCGTGAGCGGATCGTGTGTTGCGCCGGCCCTCGCCGCGGGTAACGCGGTCGTGCTCAAGCCGTCGGAAGTGGCACCGCTGGCCGCCCTGCGGTTCGGCGAACTGTGTATGGACGTCGGCCTGCCTGCGGGGTTGGTCAACGTCGTACCCGCGGGGCCCGAGGGCGGCGACGCTCTTGTGCGCCACCCAGGGATCCGCAAGATCCACTTCACCGGCGGCGACGCCACCGCCCGCAAGGTACTTCAGTCCGCGGCCGCCAATCTGACGCCCGTGGTGACGGAACTCGGCGGCAATTCGGCCAACATCATCTTCGGCGACGCCGACCTCGATGCCGCGGCGATGCTGTCGGCGCATCAAGGTCCATTCATGCAGTCGGGGCAGAGCTGCGCATGCGCCAGCCGCGTGCTGGTGCACGAATCGGTCCACGACGCGTTCGTCGAGAAGTTCGTCGCCGTCATCCAGGCGTCGACCATCGGCGACCCGCTCGATCCGCAGGTGGTGTGCGGCCCTGTGATCAGCCAGGGCGCGGCCGATCGCATCCTCGCTGTGATCGAGCAGGCCGTCACCCAGCGCTCGGGTGAGCTGATCGTCGGAGGCAAACGCCTGGGCGGTGAACTGGCGCAGGGTTACTACATCGAGCCGACGGTCTTCATCGGCGTCGACAACGCATCCGCGCTGGCCCAGACCGAGACCTTCGGGCCGGTTGTTTCCGTAATCAAATTCAGTGACGAGGCGGAGGCGGTACGTGTCGCCAACGACACGAACTACGGCCTGAACGCCTTCGTCCAGACCACCAATCTGAGCAGGGCGCACCGGGTCGCGCGCCAGCTCGAGGCCGGGTCCGTATGGATCAACACGTTCAGCGACATTTCCCCGCAGGGCCCGTACGGCGGCTGCAAGCAGAGCGGGTTCGGCCGCACCGGCGGCCTCGAAGGACTGCACGAATTCCTGCAAGTCAAGAACATTCGCATCGGCATGCGGTGAAGATGATGGGCAACGTCACGGAGGAGGGCCTATGACGGGGCGGGTCGCAGGCAAGGTCGCGTTCGTCACCGGCGCAGCACGCGGCCAAGGCCGTAGTCATGCTGTGCGGCTGGCGCAGGAAGGCGCCGACATCATCGCAGTCGACATCTGCCAACCCTTTTCCGACTCACCGGCCCCGCCTGCGACTCCCGAAGATCTTGCAGAAACCGCTGACCTCGTCAAGGCACAGAATCGGCGGATCGTCACCGCCGAGGTCGACGTCCGCGTCTACGACGCGGTGAAGGACGCCGTCGACAGCGGCGTCGAGCAGCTCGGCGGGCTGGACATCATCGTCGCCAACGCGGGCATTGGCACGGTCGGAACTCGACTCGACCGCATGAAGGAGGACGTCTGGCAGGAGATGATCGACGTCAACCTCAGTGGGGTGTGGAAGTCGGTGAAGGCCGGAGTCCCGCATCTGCTGGCCGGCGGCCGGGGCGGCTCGATCATCTTGACCAGTTCGGTCGCAGGCCTGAAAACATACCCGCACACCGGCCACTACGTAGCAGCCAAACATGGTGTGGTCGGGCTGATGCGGACCTTCGCCGTCGAGCTCGGCGCGCAGTCCATCCGCGTCAACTCCGTGCATCCGACCCACGTGAACACGCCACTGTTGCTCAACGAGAAGACATTCCGGATGTTTCGGCCCGAGTTGGAAAATCCTGGCCCCGACGACATGGCCCCGGTCTGCCAGAGTTTCCACATCCTGCCCATTCCGTGGGTGACCGCCGAAGACGTCAGCAACGCGGTGCTCTTCCTTGCCTCTGACGAGGCCCGCTACATCACCGGCGTTGCGCTTCCCGTCGACGCAGGCAGCTGCCTGAAGTAAGCGTTTCGAAAGGATCACCAAGGCATGACAATTGCGCCCGACACCGAGGTGTACTACGACCCCTACGACATCAACATCGTGCACGACCCCTACCCGGTCTACGCGCGGCTGCGGGACGAAGCGCCGATCTACTACAACGATCCCTATGACTTCTGGGCGATCTCCCGGCACGCCGACGTGGAAAAGGCGCTGGCGGACTGGAAAACCTTCTCCAACAGCAGAAGCGACATCCTCGAACTGGTGAAGTCGAAGTTCGACATGCCGCCCGGAGTGATGATGTTCCAGGACCCGCCCATGCACACCATGCTGCGCGGGTTGATGTCGCGGGTCTTCACCCCGCGGCGGATGGCGGCGATCGAGGACCAGATCCGGCAGTACTGCGTCCGTTGCCTGGATCCCCACGTCGGCTCGGACGGATTCGACATCATCGCCGAGCTGGCGTCGATGATGCCGATGCGGGTGATCGGGATGTTGTTGGGAATTCCCGAAGAACAGCAGATCGATGTCCGCGACGCCAACGACGCGAACCTGCGCACCAAGCCGGGTAGGCCCATGAAGGTCGCCGACGCCGACGCGATTGCCGACGGGCGCATCTACGCCGACTACGTCGACTGGCGCGCTAAGAACCCGTCCGACGATCTGATGACCGCGCTCCTCAATGTCGAGTTCGAAGACGAGAACGGGGTGACCCGAAAGCTCACCCGCAAGGAGGTGCTGCACTACACCCAGGTGGTGGCGGGAGCAGGCAACGAGACGACGGGCCGACTCATCGGCTGGCTTGCGAAAGTCCTTGCCGAACACCCGGATCAACGCAGGGAGGTGCGCGAAGACCGGAGCTTGCTGACGCGCACGGTCGACGAGGCCCTTCGGTTCGAACCGACGGGCCCGCACATCGCACGATGGATGACACAGGACTTCGAGATCTACGACACCACCGTGCCCGCCGGCAGCGCGATCCTGCTGCTGTTCGGTGCCGCCAACCGTGATCCCCGGCGATACTCCGATCCCGACACGTTCGACATCCATCGCGACAACATTTCGCATATGACGTTCGGCAAGGGTGTGCATTACTGCCTCGGCGCGAATCTGGCCCGGCTGGAGGGCACGGTCGCTCTTGACGAGTTGCTCAACCGCTGGCCCGAATGGGACATCGACTACGAGACGGCACGGCTTGCGCCGACCTCGACCGTCCGCGGCTGGGAAGAGCTGCGGCTGGTTCTGCCGTGAAGCAACTGCATCACGTCGTGATGCAGAGCCATTCGGCGCAGACCTTCCTCGCCTTCCTCACCGATGTCGTCAGCATGGAGGTCCAGTTCCAGATGCGCGTGCCCAGCCAGGTGCTGGAGGCGACGTTGGGCTGGCCCCCGTCCGATGGCGCAGACGTGACGATGCTCGGCAGCGGCGCCGCCGGCCTGATCGAGGTGCTCGACGTGCCCCAGCACTTGCGGGACATCGCACCCGAAGGGCTCGCCGCGCTGTCGTTTCTGACCGAGGACTTCGACGGTACCCACGACAGGGCGATGACCTTCGCTTCTGACGTCACCCGCTTCGAAGCCGGGTTTCCCGGCGTCGAGCTGTTCTTCTGCACCATGGGCGGTGTGCCGATCGAATTCGCGGGCGGCTATGCCCCAGAACAAAATTCGGAGAACAGCGACGCCACGAACTCCTGAGTTCGGCGCCGCGAGGCACTGCGTGTGTCCGCGTCCTGTCCGAGTGGCACCACGCGAACAGCGAGATCGGTAACTCCCGCGTCCCGGTAGCGGCACAGCCGGGCGAGGACAGCTGATTCGTCGCCCGCCGCCATGGTGTCGCCGACGTCTTGTGCGTCGCCGTGTTCGAGCAGCCGGACGTAGTTGGGGGAGAAGTCGGCATGGCCGAGCACCTCGCTGGCGTAGGAGCGGGCGTCACCGACTTCGTCTGTTGCGCACAGTGCGACGGGAACGCCTGCGACGACCCGGGTTTTCGACCGGCCCGCCGCCGTCGCCGCCTTCGTGATGCTGGGTACCACGTAGTCGCCGATCGCTCGCTCGTCGGCCATCCACAGGATCGTTCCGCCCGTGCGCTCGCCCGCGATCCGCAGCATCGTCGGCCCGAGCGCAGCGATGAGAACAGGCACCTCGTACGCGTCGGTCACGTCGACCGGGCTGTGCACCCGGAAGCTGTCGTTGTCGACGGCCACCGCGCCGGGACCTGCGAGTGCGGCGTCCAGTACGTCGAGGTAGTCGCGGACAAATCGCGCAGGCCGATCATAGGGGAGTCCGAGCTGGCCGTCGACGATCCAGTGGTGAGACGGGCCGACGCCGAGCGCGAACCGGCCCGCGCATGCGACCTGGGTGGTCAACGCCTGCTGCGCCATGATGAGTGGGTGACGGGTCTGGATGGGTACGACCGCTGTTCCGATCTCGATCCGCTCGGTGACCTGCCCGAGCAGCGCGACGGCCGTCATCGCGTCGAGATAGCCGGGCACCTGCGGGATCCAGAAGGAGGCGAAGCCCTGGCTTTCGGCCGATTTTCCGTCGTCGAGCAGCCCGGTCAGCCGGCCTGCACGGGGGCGCTCCTTGTCGGAGCCGACCATCAAGCCGATCCGCATCCAAACCTCCTACGGCACATAGCGATCCCATTCATAGGGCACTACGGTGTGAAACGGCGCCGCGAAGAGCGGTGCGATTCCTTGGTCGCTCCACCGCGTCTCGAAGGCAGGGCGCAGTCGTTCAGCCGTGAGAACGGGGTCCCCGTCGAGGAAGTAGTACGAAATCATCTGGCCCGCAGGCGCGCTCGCCAATCTGGCGTCGACCGGCCGCGACGTGGCAGACCAGACACCCGCGACGCCATCGATGTCGGCCAGCTGCGGCGGCGCCGACGCGTTGGCCTCCAGCAGGAGGTACACCCCTCGGGCCGGCCACCACGGCAGCACGTCGGCACCGATCTTGACCCGCGCAGAGGCTGTCTTTTCACCGACCTCATAGATCCCGCGCTCGACGGGAGGTAGCAGCGGCAGTTTGCGGCCGGCGTCACCGAGCGCCCTGGAGAGTTCGAGAAAACCCTTCATTCCGCCGAGGTCGCTGAAGAAGTACGTCATCACGTGATCGATCGCGTCATAGCGGCCGGTGCTCGCGGCACGTGCGGACCGGCAGGCAGGCGTCGACACCAATCTCAGGGATGCACGTACGTCCGATAGCCGGTGCTGTTCGCGCCGATGGTCGAGCGTGTGCCAACGCAGGTACTTGGCATCGGTGCCATCCGGATGGCGGGTAGCCATCGACACGAACAGTGTGGTGATGTCGCCACCACCGGTCGCCAAGACTTCGGCGACGTCATCCGAGGGTCTGCCGGGTAGCTGCATCAGGATCCCTTCACGATGTCGAATCGACTTGGTGCAACCGGATTTCAGGGTGCCGGGCCGCGATCATGTGGCGGAAACCGTCCCGCCACGGCACCTTCGTCCTGCCGAGTACCTCGTGCATCCGGGTCACGTCGGGCCACAGCGGCGTGTGCGCATCGGGGGTGTATTCGAAGACGGGCTCGACGCCGACCAGCTCGCCCATGAACGTGCAGTACTCCTCGACGCTGACGGTTTCGCTGCCCGCCCAGTTGACGACGACCGGCGGAGTATCGGCGACCTCCATTGCCCGGATCCCGAACTCGACGTAGTCGTCCTCGTAGATCGGGTTGTAGTTGTTCGGCTTGTCAGGGTGTAGCCGTACCGGCTTGCGCGCCAGCATCGCATCGAGGCGATCCGCCGGTGCGCCACCCTGCGGGCCATAGGTGGAGCAGATGCGGATGATCGTGACCGGAATGTCGAAGCGATGCGCGACCCACGTGCACACCGCCTCTGCCGCCACTTTCGAGAAGCTGTAGTTCGGCCGCAACGGCACGCCTGGCGGATCAGTTTCTCGCAGTGGGCGCCTGCCCTGGTAGCCGTAGATCGATCCGGTCGAACAGAACACGAAGCCGCTCGCGGACCGGCAATGGTAGAGCAATTCGGCCGAGTTGTGCGCGTTCGTCTCGACACAGCGGCTCCAGTCGCCGGTGCCGGAGTCGACCGCGGCGTGGAAGACATAGTCGAAATCGTTCGGCAGATCCGAGAAATCGGGGTCGGCGATGTCGAGCACGACGGGCTTGATGCCGGCGTCGAGCAGTCTGCCCCGATCCGCCTGGTCCCGCAGCCGTGCGGCACCCCACACTTCGTTGCGCTCGGCCAGTGCCCGCGCGATGGGGAATCCGATCTTGCCGGTCGCACCGGTGATCAGAACCTTCGCCGAATCGAGCATCCCCTCAGTCATAGCGCACTGCGGCCGAAATGTTAAGTACTTGATATGTTGTCCCTGTGCAGCTGACGTTCGACGACGAGGTCGAGGCATTCCGCGCCGAGTTCGTCGCATTCCTCGACGAGCACCTGCCGTCCGAGGTCGAGGCGACGTCGGAGCGGTCGCGCTCGACGGCGCACGTGCCGGAATGGGCGCGGCGCTGGCAGCGGATTCAGTTCGACCACGGCTGGCTGCTGCCGGGCAACCCGCCCGAGTTCGGCGGCCGCAACGCCGGAATCCTCGAGCAGTTCGTCCATCGGCAAGAACTCGCGCGTCGGCGCATCTACCACTGCTTCAACCCGCAAGGCGTCGGGATCATCGCGGCGTCTCTGCTGTCATTCGGAACTGAGGAGCAGAGGAGGCGGTGGGCCGCGCCGATTCTGCGTGCGGACATGACCGCGTCGCTTGGCATGAGCGAACCGGGCGCGGGCTCGGATCTTGCGGGCCTGAGCACGCGTGCGGTCGTCGACGGAGACCACTTCGTCGTCAACGGCCAGAAGGTCTGGACCTCGGGTGCGCATGACGCTGACGTCCTGCTCACCTTTGTCCGCACCGATCCGGACGCGCCGAAACACAAGGGGCTCAGCGCACTTCTGATTCCCACCGACAGCCCCGGCGTGGTGTGTCGGCCGTTCGCGTGCGTCTACGACCGAGACAGCCCGGATTTCAACGAGGTCTTCCTCACCGATGTGTGGGTGCCTGCCGAGAATCTCGTCGGCCCACTCAACGGTGGCTGGAAGGTGGCCAACGGATCGCTTGGCCACGAACGCACGATGATGTGGACGGCGTTCGCCAACAGGCTGGAACAGCTACTCGAGGATTACCGGCCCGACGGGGCGCTGAACCGGGACCGCTACGCGACCATCGCCATGGACTATCAAGCGCTGCGGCTGTTGGGCTCGGTGGCGCTCGGTCAGGCGGCGCGCGGCGAGCGGGACATACCCGGCATTTCGGTGCTGAAGCTGTTCGGATCCGAGGCAGAGCAGACTGCGTTCAGGCATGCTTTGGACGCGGCGGGCGTCGACGGACTGCGCAGCCCGACGCTCACCGCACCGTATAACCCTTACAGTCCAGACCTTTTCACCGGCAGCTGGTTCACCCGCTACATCGCCACCTACGCGGGCACCATTTCGGGCGGCACGTCGGAGATCCAGCGCAACATCATCGCTCAGCGGATCCTCGGCCTGCCCGCGCGCTGATTCACTTTGGGTGGGAGCGCCACCGCAATCGATTTGGTTTCCGTGTAGCCGTCGATGCCCTCGCGGCCGAGTTCACGTCCGTAGCCGCTGCCCTTCACGCCGCCGAACGGCGCGAAGGGATCCATCGTGTAGCCCTGGTTGACGCCGAACGTGCCGGTGCGGATGCGGGCGGCGATCGCCAGGCCGCGTTCGTTGTCCGCGGTGAACACCGACCCGGCAAGGCCGTATTGGGAGTCGTTGGCGATGTTCACCGCGTCGTCCTCGTCTGCATAGGGGATCACGGTCAGCACCGGACCGAATATCTCCTCCCGCGCGACCCTCATCGAATTGTCGGCATCGGCGAACAGCGTCGGCTGGACGTACCAGCCTCGATCCAACCCGTCGGGCATCGCGGTGCCGCCGAGGACCAGGCGAGCACCCTCGGCCTGGCCGGTCTCGATGTAGCCGCGCACCCGGTCCTGCTGACGCCGCGCGACCAGCGGGCCAACCTGCGTGGCGCTATCCGTCGGATCGCCCACCACCAACGACGCCATCTTGGCGGCCAACGCGTCGGTGAAGTCCTCCGCCCGAGCAGCCGGGACCAGGATGCGGGTCAATGCGTTACAGATCTGGCCGCTGTTGGACAGGCTCGCCGACCGCACGCTGGTCGCGACCGTGGCCGGCTCGGCGTCATCGAGGACGATCGCGGCGGACTTGCCGCCGAGCTCGAGGCTCACGCGGCGCAGGTCGGTGGCACACGCCGCGGCCACGGCCTTGCCCGCACTGGTGGATCCAGTGAACGAAACCTTGTCCACCCCAGGGTGTTTCACCAGCATCTCGCCGACGGAGGCATCCCCGGGCAGCACGCTGACCACGCCGTCCGGTAGTCCAGATTCGGCAATCATCTCCGCGAGCAGCAAGGCGTTCAACGGCGATTCAGGCGCGGGTTTGAGAACCATCGTGCAGCCGGCCAGCAGCGCTGGGATCAGCTTGGTGACGATCAGAAACTGCGGCATGTTCCACGGCACGATGGCGGCGACGACACCGACCGGCTCACGACGGATCGCAATGTCGGAGCCGTACAGCCCCGGCCTGGCTTCACGCCACGGATACGCCTCGGCCAGATCGCAGAACGCATTCATCATCGTCCACGGCAGTGCCACCTGGGCCCGCTGGGCGAAGCTGATCGGGGCGCCGATCTCAGAGGTGATGAGCGCGGCCATCTCAGAGCGCCTATCACCGTAGGTCTTGGCGAGCCTGCGTACGGTGTCAACGCGTTCGGCGGGTGATAGCCGCGGCCATGGCCCGGCGTCGAATGCCGCCCGCGCGGCCTCGACGGCCGTATCCACGTCGTCGGGCCCCGCGGCCGCGACGCGTGCCACCGGCAGTTCGGTGTGCGGCGAAATGACCTCGATGCGCCGATCGGTGCTCGCCGTTGCCCATTCACCGCCGATGAACAGCTCATTCTGACGCATGCGGACGCCCCCTCGACGATGACGGAACCACAATATCAACTACTTGTGATTGTGGCCGCAAGCATATACCGTCGGCGCTACGCGAGTGGATAGGAGAAGCACATGCCTCGTTTCCCCAAACCGCCCGAAGGCAGTTGGACAAAGCACTATCCAGAGCTGGGCACCGAGCCGGTTTCGTACGAGGACTCGATCAGCCCCGAGTTCTACGAGACCGAACGTAAAGCGGTGTTCAAGCGGGCGTGGCTGAATGTCGGTCGCGTCGAGCAACTTCCGCGCAAAGGCAGCTACTTCACCAAGGAACTGAAGGTCGCCAACACCTCCATCATCGTGGTGCGCACCACTGCGGGCAAGGTCAAGGCGTATCACAACATCTGCAGGCACCGCGGCAACAAGCTGGTATGGAACGACATGCCACTCGAGGAAACCAGCGGCGTCTGCAGACAGTTCACCTGCAAGTACCACGCGTGGCGCTACGACCTCGACGGCAACCTCACCTTCGTGCAGCAAGAGGGCGAGTTCTTCGACCTGGACAAGAGCCGCTACGGCTTGGTGAGCGTGCACTGCGACGTGTGGGAGGGGTTCATCTTCGTCAATCTCTCGGATAAACCCGAGCAGCCGCTGCGCGACTTCCTCGGCCCGATGATCCTTGGCCTGGAGGGTTATCCGTTCGATCAGATGACCTCGCGCTTCTATTACCGCTCGGAGGTGAAGGCGAACTGGAAGCTCTACATGGATGCGTTCCAGGAGTTCTATCACGCACCAGTGCTGCACGCGAACCAGTCGCCGGCGAAGTATTCGAAGGCCGCCGCCGAAGCGGGTTTCGAGGCCCCGCACTACCGTATCGACGGTCCGCACCGGCTGGTCAGCACCTCGGGCATTCGCGCATGGGAGATGGACTCCGAGATGCGCAAGCCGATGGAGGACATCTGCCACAGTGGACTTTTCGGACCGTGGGACAAACCCGAACTCGGCAACATGCCCGCCGGCCTCAATCCGGCGAAATGCGATCCCTGGGGCCTGGATTCGTTCCAGCTGTTCCCGAATTTCGTGATTCTGATCTGGGGCCAGGGCTGGTACCTCACCTACCACTACTGGCCGACGTCGGTCAACTCACACATCTTTGAGGGCACGTTGTACTTCCCGCAGCCGCGCACGCCACGTGAACGCATCGCTCAGGAACTCGCCGCCGTCTCGTTCAAGGAGTACGGCCTGCAGGACGCGAACACGCTGGAGGCGACCCAGACGATGATCGAATCCGGTGTGGTGGACAAGTTTCTGCTGTGCGACCAGGAGGTACTCATCCGCCACCTGCACAGGGAGACCGCGGCATGGGTGGGCGATTACCAGCGCAAGACGGTGCGGGTGTGAGTGCGATGTCTGCAATGCTGCCAAGCGAATTCGCCGATCTGGAACGGTTTTGCCAGTGGTGTCTGCCGACGGAGGCCGAGCGCTACGCCAAGCGGCTGGCCAGTTCGATGGCCGAGATGCAGGCCTTCTATGACGCCATCACACCGCGGGCGGAAGAGGCGATCTCCTACTGCGACAAATTCCCCCTTGACGACATGCCGGAGGACGTCCTCAACCTGATGCATCTGCTGTACTCGATGATCATGGTGTCGTTTCCTGTCGAGTGCTGGAAGCAGCCGCGTGTCCCCGACTCCGGCGCTGCGTCGCTGGACTGCTTGTCCGAACCGATCCCGTGACCACCGTTCTGCACGCCGCTCGCTGGGCGGACGTCGACGCAGGCGAGGTCCGCTCACCGGCGGTGGTAGTGGTCGACGGTGACCGCATACGGGCGGTGAATCCGGTTGAGCTGCCTGCTGATTCGACGGATATCGACCTCGGCGATGTGACCCTGCTGCCGGGTCTGATGGATATGGAGCTCAATCTCCTTATCGGAGGACCTGGCGGGCCCGAAGGCCTGCCCAATCCCATGCACGGCGTGCAGGACGACCCCGCGTACCGCACACTGCGCGGCGCGGTGAACGCGCGGACCACGCTCGAGGCCGGTTTCACCACCGTGCGCAATCTCGGGTTGATGGTGAAGACCGGCGGCTATCTGCTCGACGTCGCCCTGCAGCGCGCGATCGATGCGGGCTGGCACATCGGGCCGCGGATCTATCCGGCGGGCCATGCGGTCACCCCGTACGGCGGGCACCTCGATCCCACCGTGTTTCAACGGCTTGCGCCGGGCATCATGCCGCTTTCGGTCGCCGAGGGCATCGCCAACGGTGTCGACGACGTCCGCACCTGCGTGCGGTATCAGGTCCGGCACGGCGCCAAGCTGATCAAGGTGTCGGCGTCGGGCGGCGTGATGTCGCACAGTACCGCCCCTGGCGCGCAACAGTATTCGGACGACGAGTTCGCCGCCATCGCCGACGAGGCACATCGAGCCGGTGTGCGCGTGGCGGCCCACGCTGTTGGAGACAGCGCAATCCGGGCTTGCATCCGGGCCGGCATCGACTGCATCGAGCACGGTTTCCTCGCGACCGACGAGACCATTCAGATGATGGTCGACCACGGCACGTTCCTGGTGTCGACCACCTATCTCACTGAAGCGATGGCGGTCGACCGGATCGCCCCCGAGCTGCGTAAGAAGGCCGAAGAGGTTTTTCCGCGCGCTCAGGCGATGTTGCCGAAGGCGATCGCCGCCGGGGTGCGGATCGCGTGCGGCACCGATGCCCCGGCAATTCCACACGGGCAGAACGCCAAAGAGCTGTGCGCGCTGGTGGATCGCGGCATGACGCCGATGGAAGCGATTCGGGCCGCGACCGTGACGAGCGCCGAGCTGATCGAGGCCGACGGCGAGCTCGGTCGCCTCTCGCCGGGGTACCTCGCCGACATCGTCGCCATGCCAGGGGACGTGTCGCGTGACATCGCCACCACACTCGATGTGCGGTTCGTGATGAAAAACGGCGTGGTCTACAAGCGCTAGCTGGTCAAGGAGGCGAGCGTGGAACAAACCGACAACATCCTTTGGCTGCTCAAACAAGCCTGGTACTTCTCACTCACGACGGTCAACGATGCGGTGAGCGAGCACGGCGTCAGCACCGCGCAGATCGGCATGCTGCGCCAACTGGCCACCGAGCCGGGGTTGTCCGGCGCGGACCTGGCGCGCCGGCTGCTGATCAGCCCGCAGGGTGTGCAGCTGGCCCTCAAGGAGCTCGAGCGACGCGGACTGGTGGAGCGCAAACAGGACCCACAGCATGGCCGGATACTCCAAGCGTTCCTCACCGATCAGGGACGCAACGTCGCCGAAGCGGTGGTCAGCGACGCGATCGCCGCCCACGCGAAGGTGTTCGGCGTGCTCACCAGCGCCGAGCAGGACACGCTGCGTGAACTGCTCGGTCGCGTCATCGAACAGGGCACCGGCCACCAGCTGAACCCCGATCACATCGGCCCGAGTAGCAAGTAGTTGATATTAATGACAAGTACTTGATAATGTTGACCTCGATGAATGAGGACACCGAGAAGGTGGTCATCGAACTGGACCGCCGGATCACGACCGCGATGTATCGGCGGGGTGACACGCTGTTGCAGACCGCGCGCTCGGCCGGATTGGTCGCACCGTATTCGTGCGAGACAGGTTCCTGTGGCACGTGTATGGCGCGCATCGTCGAGGGCAGCGCCCGGATGGTGAACAACGACGCACTCGAGGACGACGAAGTGGCCGAAGGCTGGGTGCTCACCTGTCAGGCGTTGCCGACCAGCGGCACGGTTCGAGTGGTCTACGAGTAGGAGCCGAGGAATGAGCACCCGAAGGCGAGCGCGAGTGAGGATCGCAGCGCAGCGAGGACCGGAGCGAGCGGGAGCCGAGGCATGAGTCGAGTGGCAGTGGTGACCGGAGGTGCGTCCGGAATGGGTGAGGCGACCTGCCACGAGCTGGCCAGGCGCGGTCACAAGGTGGCGGTCCTGGATATCGACGGCCAAGCCGCCCAACGGGTTTGCGATGACTTGCGGGCCGAAGGCGCTACCGCGCTTGCCGTTGCTGTCGACGTCAGCGACCGTGCGGTAGTGGAGGAGGCATTCGCCAAGGTCCGAACCGAACTAGGCCCGGTGCACATCCTGGTCACCAGCGCCGGGTTGGTGGATTTCGCGCCGTTCACCGAAATCACCGTCGAGTTCTGGGACCGTCTGCTCGCGGTGAACCTGACCGGGACGTTTCACTCCTGTCAGGTCGCGGTACCGGACATGGTCGAGGCGGGTTGGGGTCGTATCGTGATGATCTCGTCATCGAGCGCCCAGCGGGGTTCCCCGAAGATGGCGCACTACGCGGCAAGCAAGGGCGCCCTGCTATCGCTGACCAAATCGCTTGCCCGCGAATACGGTCCGGTGGGCATCACGGTTAACAACGTTCCGCCGTCAGGCATCGAGACTCCGATGCAGCACAAGTCGCAGGCGGCAGGTTTCCTGCCCTCGAATGAGCAGATGGCCGCCGGCATTCCGGTCGGTCACCTCGGTACCGGCGACGACATCGCCGCTGCGGTCGGCTTCCTCTGTTCGGAGCAGGCGGGATTCATCACAGGTCAAGTTCTTGGCGTCAACGGTGGGCAGGTGCTGTGACACGACAGGGAGGTTCGCATGGGTAAGTGGCCCAAACCCGCGGAGGGCAGCTGGACTGAGCACTATCCGGAACTCGGGACAGGGCCCATCTCATTTCGCGATTCGACGTCACCGGAGTTCTACGAACTCGAGCGGGAAGCCATCTTCAAGCGAGCGTGGCTGAACGTCGGTCGCGTGGAGGACGTTCCGCGGATCGGCAGTTACTTCACCAAGGAGATCGACGCCGCCAAGACGTCGGTCATCGTCGTCAAAGGTAAAGATCAGAAGGTCCGCGCCTTCTACAACATCTGCCGCCATCGCGGGAACAAGTTGGTATGGAACGACTTTCCGAATGACGAAGTCAGCGGCACATGCCGGCAGTTCACCTGCAAATACCACGGTTGGCGCTACGATCTCGGAGGCGCCCTGACGTTCGTGCAGCAGCCTCATGAGTTCTTCGATCTCGACACTGAGCGGTACGGACTGCGGCCGGTCAGCTGCGATATTTGGAACGGGTTCATCTTCATCAATTTCGACCCAACGCCACGACACAGCCTACGTGAGTTCTTGGGGCCGATGATCACCGCACTGGATGACTATCCGTTCGACTTGCTCACCGAGCGTTACGACTTCGTCGCGCACAACAACAGCAACTGGAAGATCTTCGCCGACGCGTTCCAGGAGTACTACCACGTGCCGTCGTTGCATCCGCAGCAGGTGCCGACGGCGGTCCGCCAACCCAACGCAGGCTTTGAATGTGCGCATTTCCAGATCGGCGGACCACACCGCTTGGTGTCCACGGCCGGTACCCGCAGATGGCTACTTGCTCCCGAGTACATGTATCCGATCGAACGGGCCACCCGCAGCGGACTGGTCGGCCCGTGGCGCACGCCCGAGACGCATATGTCGGCCGGGCTGAACCCAGGCGGCATCGAACCGTGGGGGATCACCAACTTCCAGATCTTCCCGAACCTGGAAATCCTGATCTACCATGGTTGGTACCTGCTGTACCGATACTGGCCGACGTCGCACAACACCCATAAGTTCGAGGCGTACACGGCATTTCATCCTGCGCGTAGTGTGCGCGAGCGCATCGAACACGAGGTGGCCGCGGTGGTGCTCAAGGAGTTCGCGCTGCAGGACGCAGGCATGCTCGGCGGCACGCAGGCGGCACTCGAGACCGGCATCGTCGACGAGTTCCCGCTCAGCGACCAGGAGATCCTGGTCCGTCATCTGCACAAGGTCGCCGTCGACTGGGTCGAGACATACCAGAGCGAGCGCAAGCCGGTGGGGGTGTGACGGTGACTGAGACCCGACTCCCCAGCGCATTCGCCGAACTGGAGCCATACGCGGAAAAGTGGTGCCTGGCAACCGAAGCCGAACGATGGAACATGCGCATGACCACCCCGATGTTGGTGATGCGCGAGTTCTACGACGCGTTCTCACCGCGGCTCGAGGAAGCGATCGACTACTGCGACAAGTTCCCTCTTGATGCGGTCCCCGAGGATGCGTTGAACCTCCTGCACCTCGTCTACTCGATGATCATGGTCTCGATGGCCATCGAGGTGTTCGGCCAACAGAAACCCACTGATTCCGCCGACGCGGTGATCGATCGAGTGGGGGAGCCTGTGCCATGAGTCTGCTGACGATCAACAAGCTGACGGATTCGGTCGGCGCCGAGGTGATCGGCGTCGATCCCGACCGGCTCGCCACCGACGACCTGCTTGGCGAGGCGGTGCTCGCGGCCCTCGAAGACAATGGCGTGCTGGTCTTTCCGAAGCTCGGGCTGAATCCCGAAGCCCAGGTGGCTTTCGGCAGACGACTCGGGGACGTCGACCACTCGTCCGACGGGCATCACCCGGTGGCGGGCATTTACCCGATCACTCTGGACAAGTCGAAGAACGCCTCCGCCGATTATCTGCGCGCCACCTTCGACTGGCACATCGACGGATGCACTCCGATCGAGGACACCTTCCCCCAGATGGCCACCGTGCTGTCTGCGGTCCAGGTCGCGCAGAGCGGCGGCGAAACCGAGTTCGCGAGCTCGTACGCCGCGTATGACGCACTGAGCGACGACGAGAAGGAGCGGTACGGGTCGCTGCAGGTCGTGCACTCGCTCGAGGCGTCCCAGCGCAGGGTCACCCCGGACCCATCGCCAGAGGTGCTGGCCCGGTGGCGGTCGCGGCGCACCCACGAGCATCCCCTGGTGTGGGCGCATCGCAGTGGCCGCAAGTCGCTGGTGCTGGGCGCGTCGGCCGACTACGTCGTCGGCATGGACCACGGCGAGGGCAGGGCGCTGCTGGCCGAACTGCTCGACCGAGCCACCGTGGCGGACAAGGTGTACATCCATCGGTGGGACGTCGGCGACACCGTCATCTGGGACAACCGCGGCGTCTTGCATCGTGCGGCACCGTACGACCCCGACTCACCTCGGGAAATGCTTCGCACCACGGTGCTGGGGGACGAGCCGATCCAGTGATCAAGCCGACGCGCTGAGCAGATGCACAGCCCCTCGTTGACGCCGACCGACCACTGTGGAAATCTAATGCCCACATATGAGAATCACGTTCTCGTACCTGAGATCGCCGAAACGGAGTAGCGCATGGCGGAGGACCTCACCTCGGTTGACTTCTTCCGGGACAGTCGTCTGACTGATGACCCGTACCGGTTCTACGAGGCACTTCGCGACAAGTGTCCGGTCAGCCGCGAGGACCACTACGGCGTGACGATGGTGACCGGGTGGCAGGAGGCCGTCGACGTCTACAACGACGCCGAGACGTTCTCGTCGTGTATCTCGGTGACCGGACCGTTCCCCGGGTTCCCCGTACCGCTCGAGGGCGACGATGTCACCGACCTGATCGTCAAACATCGCGATGAAATCCCGTTCAGCGACCAGCTGCCCACCCTCGACCCGCCGACGCACACCAATCACCGCGCACTGCTGATGCGGCTGATCACCCCCAAGCGCCTCAAGGAGAACGAGGACGCGATGTGGCAGCTTGCCGACGACATCCTCGACGAGTTCCTCGCCTCGGGGGAGGGCGAGTTCATCAAAGGTTTCGCCGGGCCGTTCACGCTGCGCGTCATCGCCGACCTGCTTGGCGTGCCGGAGGAGGACCGTCCCGAGCTGCTCGAACGACTGGCCCGTGGCACGCACGGCGGCGGTCTCGGCAACGCGGACAAGACGTTGACCAAGACGCCACTGGAATACCTCTACGAAGTCTTTGCGACCTACGTCGAGGACCGCAGGGCCGAGCCCCGCGACGACGTGCTGACCGGATTGGCGACGGCGACATTCCCGGACGGGACGATGCCGGAGGTCGGTGACGTCGTCAGGGTCGCGACGAACGTCTTCTCCGCCGGGCAGGAGACCACGGTCCGCCTGCTGGGCACCGCGCTGAAGGTGATCGGTGACCGCCCTGAGATCCAGCGCAAGCTGCGCGACGACCGCAGCCTGCTGCCGAACTTCATCGAGGAGTGCCTGCGCATCGAGAGCCCAGTCAAGGGCGACTTCCGGCTCTCGCGTGTGCCGACCACCGTCGGCGAGGAAGCCGTCGGCGCCGGCTGCACGCTCATGGTGATCAACGGGGCGGCCAACCGCGATCCGCGACGCTTCGAGGATCCGGACACCTTCGATCCCGACCGCAAGAACGCCCGTCAGCATCTGGCCTTCGGCCGCGGCATCCACAGCTGCCCCGGCGCGCCGCTGGCCCGCGCGGAAACCCGGGTCGGGCTCGAGCGGCTACTCGATCGCACCACGGACATCCGGATCAGCGAGAAGCACCACGGCCCAGCCGGAGACCGTCGCTACCAATACATTCCGACCTACATCCTGCGCGGGCTCACCGAGCTGCATCTGGAATTCGACCTCGCCGAGGAGAATTCATGAAAGTCACGGTCGATGAAGACCGTTGCCGCGGCCACGGTATGTGCCTGACCCTGTGCCCGGAGGTTTTCCACATGCACGACGACGGTTACGCCGTCGCCGACCCGTCCGAGGTGCCTGCCGGCCTGGAAGCCGCAGCCATCGATGCGATCGACAACTGCCCAGAGCAAGCCATCAGCGAAATCGACTGAAAGCCAAGGAGATCACGTGCCCAAGGGCTACATCATCATCACCGAGGACGTCAAGGACCCCGCGGGTATGGCCGAGTACGGCAAGCTCGCGTCCAAGGCGATGGCCGGCTCGACCCTGTTGTCGTTCGATTCGAAGCCCGAGGTGCTCGAGGGGGAATGGCACGGCACCCAGACCGTCGTGCTCGAGTTCGACTCTGTCGAAGCCGCCCGCGAATGGTACAACTCCGACGCTTATCAGGAGGCAGTCAAGCTTCGGCAGGCCGCGGCCGACTGCAACGGCGTGATCGTCTCGGGCATGGGCTAGGCCCGCGAAATGGAATTCCCGGTCGTTGCCGCGGGTCGAACGCCAGTTTGAATACGCCTGGTCGGCGGGTTTTAGCTAACTCAAAAGCCAACTGTACCTGGCGCTTTGGTATATCTGGCATACGCTTACGGTACGGTACCGGTACGGCCCCGATGGGGGTACCAGCGGGGTACGAGGACTACGGCGATGGGCTGCGCGGAATCGTCGACTGACCCTCCGTGCGTTCTTAAGATCTGCCCAGTGTCGGTTCGAGTCCGACTGGGGGCACTAGAAATGGGCAGGTGAGAGGACATATTGGCTGCCTAGCTGGCTACGCAAGCCGGTTCCCTTACGCACTCGTAACCCAACCCCTGCGAGGGTCAGTAGCACGCCGCCGCAGCGAGCAAATCGAACACATGGGCTAGCCAGGCTGCGCTATCGCTCCGGCCCTTCGGGGCGTGACCTGTAACGCTTCTATGGATACCGACGTCCGGTTTGCCGGTTGCCACTGAATCGCTATGGCGGGCAACGTGTTACGTCGCGCAACCATCAGTGTCGCTGTGCCCGGGCATAGGGTCGCTGTTCATGCGCCGGGTGGTGGTTCGGTAATCCACGGACGATTCGCGATCAGCCGCCCGCTCTTCTCTGATGACTGCGGTAACCGCGTTGATCAACGCCAGGTGGGTGAACGCCTGCGGGAAGTTGCCGAGATGGCGCCCGCTGCGTGGGTCGATCTCTTCGGCGTAGAGCTGCAACTGGCTTGCGGAGGAAAGCAGTTTCCCGCAGAGCGCTCGCGCCCTTGACAATTCGCCGATCGCCACGAGCGCGGATACCAGCCAGAACGAGCCGACGGTAAAGGTACCTTCCTTTCCGGTAAGCCCGTCTTCGGTGTCTCCCAATCGGTAGCGGAGCACCATTTCGTCCTCGGTCAGTTCGTCCGCAATCGCGCGCACTGTGTTTCGGACGCGCTCGTCGGTGGGCGGCAGGAAGCCAACCAGCGGGATGAGCAACACGGAAGCGTCGAGAGCCTTGGTCCCGTAGTGCTGCGTGAAGACACCTCGCTCGTCGAGGGCATTGGCGAGCACATCCTCGCGGATTTCGTCAGCGGCCAGTCGCCACCGCGCGGCCAATGAGTTCTCACCCTGGCGACGAGCGATTCGCGCGCCCCTGTCGGCGGCCATCCAGCACGAAACCTTTGAGTACGTGAAGTGCTGTGGAGCCGAGCGCACTTCCCAGATGCCCTGGTCGGGCTCACACCAGTGCTCGAGCGCGCGCTCGACCTGAGTTTGCACGATCCGCCACAAGCGATCGTCGACGCGGTGGTTAGCACCGGTGTACATGTCGATGGCGGACACAATCGAGCCCCATACGTCATGCTGGCGCTGGCTGAATGCGGCATTTCCGACGCGTACCGGCCGAGCGCCCTCGTACCCCGACAGCTGGTCCAGGGTTGTTTCCGGGAGCGCCCGCTCTCCGCCGACGCCGTACATCAGCTGCAGATCCCCGCCCTCTGCCTCAGCGACGTCGGCGATGAAGTTAAAGAAGTCGTTGGCTTCCCAGTCCAGCCCCAGAGTCTTGAACGCCCACAGCGTTGCGGCCGAGTCTCGAATCCACGTGTATCGGTAATCCCAATTACGTTCCCCCCCTGGGGATTCAGGCAACGAGGTAGTCGGGGCTGCCACCATGGCACCGGTCGGGGCGAAGGTGAGGCCCTTGAGCGTCAGGGCGCTTCGCTGCAGTTCGGCGCGCCAGCGATGGTCGGGAAACTTCCCGCGATCCAGCCAGTGCTGCCAGTGATGACAGGTCCACCGCAAGCCATCCGAAGCTTCCGTCGATGTGCGGGGCGGCGCGTGCTCGCTCCAAGAGAGGGCGACAAACCGGCTGTGTCCCTCTTTGAGCAACGTGCGTGCCGTCGCTGCCGTCCCTTCGAAGCCGACGTTCATGTCGGTGGTCAACCGCAGCTCAAGATCGATTTCCTCGGCCCGGGCCACCGCCTCGTTGTATCCATGGTTGTTATAAGTCCACGTGACAGGCATTCGGCCGTAATCGAAGACCGGGGTGCATTCCATGTTCACCTGGACCTGCCCGTTCACACACCGGATCCAACGAAGCAGGACGTGCGCGGCTTCATAGTCAGTCGGGGCTCGACGATGGGTGGCCGATCGCCTGTTCTCGTGATGCCAAGGTCCCATCAGTAGGGCATCTGTGACCACTAGCCAGCCACCGGGCGCCCACCAACTCGTTTCCATGACCAGGGTTCCGGGGATGTACCGGCGCGCAGCCGGAACGTCGACCCCGGAGGGACTTACCCGAAACCGGCCGGCATCCCGATCCAGCATCGCGCTGAAGACGCTCGGTGAGTCAACCCGCGGCAGGCACAACCATTCCACCGACCCGTCGGGCGCGACAAGCGCCGTCGTGTCGCAGTCAGACAGAAACGCGTAATCCTCGATCGGTGGGAAGTGGCTGTATTCGACTTCGAAATCGTCCAATGGCAAACCGACCACTGCACCACCCTCCTCGCCAGTCAGCCAACTGTCCGAGACGTTGAGCAATATTTCCGATGTGTCAACTATGTTCGCTGTGCGCGATCTGGTAAATCTAAGACCCTGATTGTAGTGTCGGAAACCAGCCTGATAAAGACTATTTGCGCGAATTCTCCCTGATCTGGAGCGAAAGATCATGATTGTGCTGTCCTGAGGTGGACGCGCGCTCGATCGCCTGGCAAAAGCGTAGCGCGTTGGCATGGAACGCTCGACGGGCGTCAAGACAGCGAACCGGACGCAGGTTGGGCGGCCTCGGACGAAATCATGTAGTTGGCTGGCCGCGGTTGGCACTGGCGAGCACGCTGCGCCTCGTGACGGGCAATGTGCGGCTGACGCCGGTTGACGAGCAGATCCTCGAGCCGTTGTCGTCCGTGGTTATCGCCGAGACGGAGCCGGACGAGGTGATGCCACCGGTCAAGGCGCCGGGCGGCTGGTCGCAGGCGCGCCGGGAAGCCTTTCGCGAGTTCGACCGGGCAAGCTACGGCGGGCTCCGTGGACCGACAAGCACCCTGATGTACGGGATAGTTTGTGACGGCGACTTCGTCGGCATGATCAGGATGGCTCGCCGCGACGAGCCCGACACCATAGAGACCGGCACGTGGCTCGGGGAGTCCGCCTGCGGCACCGCGACGCATCGGCCAGTTGGCAGAGGCTGCGGATTGCATGGAGAAACGTGTGCTCGCCATCGGATTTGACGACAACGTACCGCCAGCAGTCGTACTCGCGGCGACGAGAGATAGGCTGGACTGCGCTGGCATCTCGACGAAATCGACTGTGGAGCTGGATATTTCGGTTAAATCGTGGGAACAGATCTAGACCAAACTCACGGCAGGATCACGCGAAGGATAGCCGCAGTATCGGGAAAAGGACCTGATAGTGGCGAAACAGATTCCGGAACCGAAAGAACCGAATCGCAAACCCAGGTTTCGCCGGATTCGGAAGACGCCTTGATTGAGGCAGGCGGCGTAGATCTCCCGGCTATCTCAACAACGAGCCAATCGACGTAAAGATTCTGAGTGACGAGCCGGATGGCAATAACTCATTTCGAGAATGGTTGGATCACCGGTCCATATCAATGCGGAGCGTGACGTCAACTGGGACATAGCGCCCCAGTTGACGTACTGCCGCACGATGCGACAGGTGACAAACTGAGGCACGATGCCTCGGTTGAGGGTGGAGGGAAAGTCGCACCCTTTAACCCGCTCGCCGTCCAGCCACTGGCACGGCCCATGCTGCCGAGTGCTGAGGCAGCGGTGCCGGCAGCCCGTCAGTCAGTCATCCGCCCAGCACTACGGCAATAGCGCGGGATAGCTAGACCGGAAGCGAGATAATGTCGCCGAGGCACGGTCAAACCACGGTCAAGATATGCGATGTGCAACTGGGATCTGCTGTGGGACAACCTATTACGCTTTGCACGTAACGACGCGGCATTCCATTTCAACGTGCATCAGTTCGGGACGAGCGGACCTACGGGGTTCGTCGTCGTCGCGTGCACGAGTAGCTCCGCCACCTCGCGTGGACGGCTCAGGAACGGCGAGTGCGACGTATCGATCGTCAACTGCTCCACGCCAAGTCGGCGGCTGACCGTATTGGCCAGCCAACGTGGCATCGACTGATCCTGTAGACAGCGGATGAAACTGCGGGGGAGGTCGGCCGCCCAGAACGTGGGCACCGACACGGGTGTCACGGTCGTGTCGCCGAACCGTTCCGGGCCGAGATGCTCGAAAGCCCAGCGGGCGGTCGCTTCGTCGCAGTCGTGATAGAAGTACTTCCACGCGCCCTCGAAGTCGGCGAACCACATCGCGCCGTCGTCGTCGAATTTCAAGTACCCCAACATTTCTCCGACGTCGGCCTCGAACTCGCCGTCCTCGTTGTCACGCATCGCCATCGCCTCGGGATAGGTCCGCCCTTCCCGTGGCAGCGCCGCGGCGAGGTAGGTGATGTGACTGACGAGATCCGGGGCGGCATCCGCGGCCAACGTCGCGTCGAAGCCACCGCCCGAGTGGCCGACGAGAACGTCGCCGGGCCGCATCACCGAGACGATCGCGTCGCGGCGGTTGGCGAGCGTCGACTCCTCATCGACCCGTGCGCCGTGCCCAGGGAGGTCGACGGCGACGCCGTCATGGCCCAGCCGTTCCAGCTCGGCAATCGTCCGCTCCCAGCACCACGCGGCGTGAAAACCGCCGTGCACAAAGACGAATCGCATCTGGCCGCGCGTCACTCGTCGGCGATCGAGATGGCCTGCCGCGGGCACTGGCGGACCGCTTCGCGGATCAGCTGCTCGTTTTCCGGGGTGACTTCGTCCTGCAGGATGTGCAGGTAATCCTGGTCGTCGAGGTCGAATACCTCAGGGATGATGCCCATGCACACCCCGTTGCTTTCGCACAGGCCGAAGTCGACAACGACTTTCTGTGTCACCGGAACACCTTTACGGGCACATGATGGTAGCCGGCGACGTTCTGCATGTGCACGCGTTCCAGGCCGTGGAAGTCGACCTCGTAGCGAGGCATGAAGTCGAGCAGTCGCTCGAGCGCGATCGCGCTCTCCATGCGGGCCAGCGCGGCACCGAGGCAACTGTGGATGCCGTAGCCGAGCCCGAGGTTCTGCGCCTGGGTGCGGTCGCGGGTGATGTCGAACGTCTCCGCGTCCTCGAACGCGCGGGGATCACGGTTCGCGGCGGCACCCATGAGGAAGACCGGTTTGTTGGCCGGGACGATGCCGCTGGGCAGTTCGACGTCCTTGATGCTGTAGCGGACGTTGTATTGCACCGGGCCGACGTAGCGCAGTAACTCCTCGACCGCGTCCGGAATCTTGCTGCGGTCGTCGAGCAGCTTCTGCCACTGCTCGGGATGCCGGGCGAACTCCACCACCGCGCTGCCCACCAGTTTGGTTACGGTCTCCGCGCCCGCACCGCCCAATAGCGTTAAGAAACCCGTGATCTCGATGTCGTCGAGCTTGCGCAGTTCGCCGTTTTCGCCGGGGACCTCCGCGGCGATCAGGCGGTTGATCATGTCGTCTTGGGGGTTCTCGCGCCGTTCCTGGACCAGCCCGTAGTAGTAGACGGCCGAGTCGATGTTGGCCTGCATGTTCGCTTCACTCAAGTCGATCTGACCCGGGTCGCGCTGCAGACTGGTGTCGATCCAGTGCCGGACCTGCTGACGGAACTCCTCGGGCACGCCGGCCATCCGGGTGATGACCTCCACCGGGAACGGGCCGGAGAAGTCCTGCACCACGTCGAAGTGGTCGGGATCTGCCTTGCTCAGGTAATGCTCGACGAGTTCAATAACCGTCTCGCGCTGCGACTGGATGGCCCGCGGGGTGAACGCCTTGTTCAGCAGGCTGCGCATATGGCGGTGGTCGGGCGGGTCCATGAAAATGATCGACTTCTGCGGAACCTCGCCGGTCCGCACCATCGACAGGTCACACCCGCGGGCCGACGAAAACGACTCGTAGTCCTTGAAGGCCGCGGCCACGTCCGCGTGCCGGGTCAGCGCATAGAAGTCCTCTACCTCGTCGTAGTAGACGGGTGCTTCGTCCCGCATCCGCTCGTAGATCTCGTACGGGTTGTCGAAGTAATCCTGCGAAACGGGATTGAATACCAATTTGGGCTTGGTCATGAACTCCTCCTTCGCGGCTGGCTGATGGCCGGTAGCGTTACGCTCGACGCTCTAACTGTAACGCTAACAGTTTCGTTGTCCATACACACCGAAATGGGCTGAGTACGACGAGGCGTTTCATCGATTTACCCCTGAAACCCTGCGTTGATGACGTCGTCGAGGAGCCCGAGATCGCTGCCCAGTGCGGCCGCGGTCTTACGCACCACGGCGACGTCTTTGCCGACGAACTCGCCGACCATGTCGATGAACGCGTCGACCGATCCACGGGCACCGACGATGCTCGCCGCTCGGCTCGCCGCGCTGCCGTGACCGATCGCGTCAAGCAGCCTCTGCTCGTCGATACCGAGCCGGTCGCCGAGTCGCACAGCCTCGTGCAGCAGCCCGATCTGCGCGGCGAAGAGTGTGTTGTTGACCAGCTTGACGCCTTGCCCGGCGCCGATCGCGCCGACGTGAAGGATGGGATCGCCGTAGCTGGCCAGCACGGGACGGACGCGCTCGACGACGACGTGGGAGCCGCCCACAAACAGCGTCAACTGCCCAGCGGCGATGTCGTGCGGACCGCCGCTGACCGGCGCGTCGACCAGCCCGATGCCGTGCGACTCGGCCTCGGCGGCGATCGTCTCCGCTGTGCGCGGGCTCCCGGTGGTGTGGATGACGAGCGAATCTTCGGCTCCCATCGTGGACAGCAGATCGCTTTCCAAGCAGACCTGCCGCACCTGGTCGTCGGTGAACACGCAGACGATGACAATGTCGGCGCCTGCAGCGACGTCGGCCAAGTCGGTGACCGGCTGCGCGCCGAGTTCGCTTACGGCGTGCCGCTTCTCGACTGATCTGCCGAGCGCGCGGACCTCGTGGCCGGCCTCGACGAGGCGGCGCACCATGGGTGCGCCCATGCGGCCCGCTCCGACGAACCCGACCCGACTCAACGTGGATGATCCATCGACTTCAGCGCGGTGTCGGCCGCGCTGAACACGGAACCCTCGGGAGCCGAGGCGTTGGCCGCGATGTTGGCCGCGTGCCGAACGTCCTTCTGCAGCAGCGCACCTGCGATCGGCGCAAGGCCCTCGACGGTGCCCCCGAAAATGGCGATGCTCCCGAGCGCCTTGCTGGTGGCGGACCCGCCATTGAGGACCTCGGCGAGGCGGACGCGGGGAATGCCGAGGGACTCGCCTAAGTCGAGGGTGCTCAACGCGCTGCCGAGGTTGGCGGTGAAGAGCAGGTTGTTGAGGATCTTGGTGACCTGCCCGCTGCCCAACGGGCCGAGATGCACGATCGGGTCGGCGTAGGTGGCGAACACCGGACGGCACCGCTCGATGACGTCCTCATCGCCACCGACCATGACCAGCAGCTTGCCTTCCTCCACGGCAGGCGCCCCACCGCTGACCGGGGCGTCGATCACCGAAACCCCTTGTGCGGCAGCCCTCTCGGCGATCTCCCTGCAGGTGTCGGGGTGCACGGTGCTGTGGATGGCGACGATTCCCCCGGAGGCCAGGCCGGCAAGTACTCCGGTCTCGCCGTACAGCACCTCTCGGACGTCGTCGTCGCCGACGACGCACAGGCAGACCAGGTCGCTGGCGGCGGCGAGTTCGGCAGGGGAGCCCGCGGTCTTCGCGGCGGTGTCCGCATACGGTTCGAGGCTGGCCGCTCTGCGCGCCCACAGCGTCGTCTCGTAGCCGCCCTCAACGATCCGCCGCGCCATGGGGCCGCCCTGGCTGCCCAATCCGATGAATCCGACGCGCATCAACCCGCCTCCAGTTCCTTCGATGTGCCCTGTTGCGCTGCAACACATTCCCCGACGAACGACAACACCTTCGCGTGGTAGTCGGCGGCCCTGAGCGAAAGGGACAGGTTGTGTCCCGTGCCGGCCTGTTCGTTGATCACGAACCGCGGCGCCGAGCTGAACATCGCGCCGATCTCCGCGAGTGTCTGCGGATCGGACCGCCACACCCGCTCGTGTTCGGCGACCGTGAACTGCACGGGCACGCTCACTCGCGCAGCAAGCGCGGGAAAGTCCTGTTGCGGCCACTTTTTGGTCATGTCGACCTCGTACGTGGCGCCGGACGTCGAGTTCGTCATGCCGGACAAGACGTCGTTCGGATACAGGTCTGCGGGCTGCCAAAGGATGTCGCGCAGACCCTTGGGCCGCTCGGTAGCGGTCGCGGTCTTCAGGATCTCCGCCGTCGCGGGGTGGTATTCCACACCTGTGCCCGCCAATTCGAGACCAATGACGCTTGCTTGTTCGGCGCGCTCGTCGGCGGCCATCCGCACCGCCAACTCACATCCGGCGGAGTGGCCGAGTAGAAGCAGACCGGCACCGCGCGGACTCGCTCCGAGGATCTTGTCGACCGCCCCGTAGGCCAGTGCGACGCGTTGCTCCGGGCGCTGCACCGCATCGGGATAGGGCGCCGAGGCGCCGTAGCCCGGCCGGTCCAGAGCCACCACGGTGTAGCCGACCCCCGCGCCGGCGCGCAGCATCGACAGCCGCGGATGCCCGGCACAGTCGAAATACGCTGCGGTGCTTGCCCCTCCGTGAAATGCGACGATGACGGCGCGTGGATCTGGGGCCTCGGCGACGAGTCCAGACATGGGCACGCCGTCGACGAGGACGACGCGTGGACGCGGTGCCGTTCCGCTCATGCGTCCGTCCGTAACAAGATCGCTCCGCTCGGCGTGAGGCCGCCGCTGCTGACCACGGCGACGCGGGCGTCCTTCACCTGACGCTCACCGGCCTCACCGCGAAGTTGGGTGACGGCTTCGTGGATCAGGCCCATGCCGTGAGTGCGGCCATGCGAGAGCTGGCCGCCGTGGGTGTTCAGCGGAATCACGCCGTCGTGGGAGATCGCCGTGCCGCCGTCGAGAAAGTCCTTGGCCTCACCGATACCGCAGAAGCCGAGCGCCTCTAACCATGACAGGCAGTTGAACGTAAAGCCGTCGTACAGCTCGGCAACATCGACGTCCTTCGGCCGCAATGACGTTCGCGACCACAGGTGGACGGACTGGCCCAGCACCTGTGGCTCGTGCGTCATCGTGGTCTGGTCCCAGTCGGTGCGTTCGATGATCTGGGTGCCCACCGCCTCGAACAGCACCGGCTTTCTGGGCATGTCCTTGGCGACGTCGACGGCCGAGACGACAACCGCGACCGCGCCGTCGCATGGGACGTCGCAGTCGTACAAGCCGAACGGGGTGGTGATCATTCGGGCGTCGAGGTAGTCATCCATCGTCATGGGATCGCGGTAGATAGCCGTCGGGTTCAGCGCCGCATTCGCGCGCTGGTTCAACGCGATCCAGCCGAGGGTTTCCCTGGTGGTGCCGTAGCGATCGAAGTGGCGTTGCGCATTGAGTGCCAACGTGTGGGCCGCCGACGTGGCGCCGAACGGCATCTGCCAGCTGGAGGTGCGGGCGCCCCCTGGCGGGGCCATTTTGCCTTCCTTCATCAGCTGCTGGAACGTCGCCTCCCACAGTGTGCGGAAGCACAGCACATGTCGGGCCATGCCCGTCGCAATGGCCATCATGGCCGCGATCACCGAGCCGCCTGGCCCGAAGGTGTCCATGCCACCGTTGATCCACGTCGGGCGTAAACCCAATGCGCCCTCCAGCGCGGACACCCCGCCCTCGCCCATGCCCGCGATGTCGAGTCCCGGGTAAGTGGACAGCCCGTCGATGTCTTCGAATGTCAATCCGGCGTCTGCGACCGCGGCTTCGCACGCATCGATGGTCAGCGACAGCGGCGGCACCATCAGCCGGCGCCCGAGGCGGGAGACGCCGATGCCGGTGATGGCAGAGTGCTCCTCGAACTTCTCGGTGGTAAGCGGCGAACGCACATGGCGGCCGAAATCCGTGGGGGCGATCTCGTCATCGGGCAGCGGAGCGAGCTGCTTGTCCGCGGACGGACGGAAGACCGGCAGCCAAACAGCTCCAGCGTTGTCGGTGAGTTTCTCGAAATCGACTTCGAGCGTCTGCCCCAGCTTCAGCTCATCGGGTTCACAGTCGACGATGTTGGTGGTCAACCGAACTCGCGGGTCCTCGACGACGGCGACCTGAGCCACCACGTACGGCGGCCGCAGGTCGGGGAAGCCGAACCGATGGTTCACGGTGAACGCGGTCAGGGTGGCCTTGCCGGAGACATCGCGCACACCCATGTTGCGGCTGCGGCAGTACCGGCACACCGGTTGCGGCGGATGGATCAGCGCTTCGCAATCACCGCACTCCTGGATACGCAGGACGCCGTCTGCGCCCGCCGTCCAGAAGAACTCATTCTGCGCGTTGAGTTGGGGAAGAGGTCGTGTCACCGGACGAATCCCGAAATCGCTTCGTTATCATCGGTTTTCGGCTCGGGTTCGGGCGATTCCTGCGGATCGTGATGCGCCGCTCCGTCACTGGACGGCCGGTGCTCACCCATGTAGATGATGGCGTGCACCGGGCAGTCCAGCAGGGCCCGCATCACCGCAGCACGGTCCTTCTCGGGCACGGTTCCGTCGCCGATCAGCGACGCGTAGCCCCAATCGTCCAGCGAGAAGTACTCCGGTGCGTGCTTGGCGCAGATACCGAACCCGTCGCACATCGTCCGATCGAGACGAATCCTCAAGCCGTCACTCACGATTGAGCCACCGCCTCCACTTCGTAGGGCCGCAGGGCGTCGAAGGCGCCGGTCCGGCACGCTGGGCAGTCGTTCGCGAGGTGGCGCGCGACCAATTGGGGGAACCGCAGCAGCAGGCTGGCGGCGACGTTGGTGGCCCCGTCGAGGGTGCCGCAGGCGCCGCGGCCGCGCAGGACGACCGACCATCGCTCCAGGCGTGTCAAGTCTTCCTTGGTGGCAACGCCGTCGCGCAGCGCAGACGTCACGGCGGCCATCGCCGCTGTGCCGTTGAAACACGATCCGCACTGACCGGCGTTCTCACGGTCGAAGTAAGACATCACCGACGCGGCGACGGCGACGGGGCAGTCCTCGGTGAGGATCGAGATCGCGCCGCACCCGAGGCCGCTGCCGAGCCTGCGGATGCTCTCGTGGTCGAGCGTCGCGTCGAGGATGTCGGTGTTGAGCAGGCCGGCGAAATAGCCACCCATCAACACCCCGCGCACCGCGTCGGCCGCCAGCCCGTGCAGCGTGAGCAGATCGGAAAACGCTGCGCCATGCGGAATCTCGTACAATGCCGCGGGCCGACCGCCGCCTGTGATGGTGGCGAGGAATGTGCCCGGTGACATCGACGTGCCGACCGCGCGGAACCCGTCCGAGCCGTGCTCATGGATGAAGGGCAGGTCGGCCAGCGTCTCGACGTTGCTCACCATCGTCGGAAGTCCCGACACTCCCTGCTCGAAGGGTCGGGGCGGCTTGTCGGTCGGTTTCGCCGGTCCGCCGTTGATACGGCGGACGGCGGCCGTTTCCTCGCCTGCCACGTAAGTGGGTTCGACGGTGACTACGTTGACGGCAGTCGCACCGAACGTCTCCGGCTTGAGTTCACCGAGTGCAGCTGCCACCGCGGTGGCCGATTGTTGGTCGGAGACGTACACATACGCACGGCTTGCTCCGACTATCGCGGAGGCGATGCGCAGCCCGTCGAGCACCAGATGCGGCCGGTTGCGCAGCAGCCAGCGATCCTTCACCGATGCCGGTTCGCCCTCTTCGCCGTTCGCGACGACAACCGTGTCGACGCCGCGGCGGCCGGCATCCCGCACGGTGCGCAGCTTGCTTCCCATTGGAAACGCCGCGCCGCCGCGTCCGAGCAGTCCGGACAGGTCGACTTGCCCCAACAGCGCGTCGGCGTCGATGACCCGCCGATAGCCCCCTGCCTGCGCATATTCGGCGAAGTCTTCTGCTGCCGCCTGTGCCAGGCGCAGCAGCCGCGGCGCACAGCCGGGCCAGGCGGCGACGGTGAGATCGGTTGCGGTGGAGGTCATGGGAGGTCCTTCCGGCCCGCGGATAGGCTGACGGACATGAGGACGGCGGTGGTGCGGGTCGGTGTCGACCGGGCCGGTGAACTCGCACCCATGCAGCTAAGCGACGGCATGGCACGCCTCCGGGAGTTGACCGCCGCGGCGGGTATCGAGCTGGTGGAGAACGATCTCGCCGCCCTGCCGCCGCAGCGCCGCGAGGTGGAGCTGTTGATCGCCGGTGACGAACCCGACGAGCTCCAGCGCGTCGCGGTCGGCTTGTGCGCCAAGGCGTTCGGTACAACCCCAATCCCCGGGGTGGTGACCTTCATCAGCCGCGGCACCGACGACGATGCCCACGGTGTGCTGGCATGCCTCGGGCTTACCGGCGATATCGAACGGGTGCCCGGCGACGACGGCTGGGACGTGGTGCACGTGACGCTGCGCAAGGCGGACCTGGAGCGCGTCCCCGAAAGCCGCGTTCACACCGCCCTCGAGGCGTCTCTCAACTGCGAAGTGCACATCCGCACGACATAACGTCATCTAGCCGTCCAGGAACTTCAGGATCGCGGGCGCGGCCTGCACCCAAGTGTCGAACATGTTGAAGCGCTTGACCTTTCCCTGCGCACGAGCCTCGCTGGCACGCTCCCACGCGTCCTCGGGCCACGGCGGGTCGATGAGCTTGGAGCCCTTGATCAGGCAGCTCACCTCCAATGACGTCCGCTTGGGGTGATCCAGGTCGTTTTCGCCGCCGCGGATGATCAGCGTCGGCACCTTGATGTTGTCGAACATCTCGTCGGGCACGCCTGGGATGGTCTGCCCCGGCTTCGACACGAATGCGTTGAGCCAGCGCAACATCAGCGTGAGGAATTCGTCGGAGTCGAATGACAGCAGACGGTCCTCGTTGGCGGGGTTCTCGGCGATTCGCTCTTTCCATTCGCTGACGCGTGCCACGCCCGTCATCCCGGTGCCCCGTACCGCAAGGATGCTCGGCACGATGTAGAACGAGCCAAGGACGAATGTCCCGTAGACGCCGCCGACGATGTTCCACACCACCAGCTTTCGCACGATCTCCGGATAGAGCATCGTGGTCAACATCGAGTCACGGGCGCCGCCCGAACCGCCTGCAAGGATGCACGGTCCGATCTCCAGCCCGGTGATCAGCGCATGCAGCGTCTCCGCGCGCATGTGGGACTCGCTCTGCCCATAGAACTGAACGTCGGACTTCCCGCAGTTCGGCCGATCCCACAGCAGCACCCGGTAGCCGCCCTTGACCAGTGCCTGTGCGAGAGGCCGCAATCCCTCGATGTCCTTGCTGAACCGGCCGCCCGGCGTCAGCGCGATGAATTCGCCTTCCTTGCCGAGAATCTCGTAGACGACGTTGCCGCCGTTGATCTCGAACGTCGTCTCACCCCGCTTGAGCTTGGGTCCTGCGGACGCTTGAGCGTCCGTCTTCGGAGGAGTCATCGGAGTGTCCTTCGGCTGGAAACAGTCGATTTCGGTGCGGCGAGGAAGCCGATCCAGAGGGAAGTGGGCCTGCCCCAGTCCGGGATGTCGGTGGCGGTGGTTACGGTGCGGATATGTCGTGGTTCCGACTGTTGCCGACCCCCGAGCAGGAGGAGGCGATGTTGGCGCACTGTCAGCACGCGCGGTACGTGTGGAATCTCGCGGTGGAGCAGCAACGGCACTGGCAACCCGGCCGCCAGGCTCCCCGCTATCTCGAGCAGGCCGCGCAGTTGACGGAGGCGCGGGCTGAGTACGCGTGGCTTCGGACCGGAAGTCAGACAGTGCAGCAGGAAGCGCTGCGGGATTTCGCGCAGGCGATGAAGAACTTCTTCGCCGGCACGCATCGCCGTCCGACGTGGCGTAACGCCGGTGTGCATGAAGGGTTTCGGCAGGTCGGTGTGAAGCCGCGTCATGTCGAGCGGCTGAACCGACGTTTCGGTCAGGTCTGGGTGCCCAAGGTCGGCTGGGTGCGGTTCCGCGTGTCGGGACCAGTGCCAGAAGATGTCAAGTCCTACCGCGTCACCCGTGATCGGGCTGGCCGCTGGCGTGTCGCACTCGCACAAATCCCCCGCCCAATCGCGGGTCCCGGCGATGGCAGTGTTGTCGGCATTGACCGCGGCGTTGCCGTGTCGGTCGCACTGTCCACCGGAGAAATGCTCCATGCACCCCTGCTTACCCCGGGTGAGTCGAAACGGTTGAAGGTGTTGCAGCACCGGCTCGCGCGCGCCAAGCGCGGTTCCCGTCGTCGCCAGAAGACGAAACTCGCGATCGCGAAGCTCAGCGCCCGCGAGAGGGACCGGCGTAACGACTGGGTCGAGAAAATCAGCACCGACCTGGCGCGGCGGTTCGACGTGATCAGAGTCGAAAAGCTCGACGTGCGGGCGATGACCCGGTCTGCGCGCGGCACCGTCGCGCACCCGGGGGCGGGAGTCGCTCAGAAACGTGGGCTCAACCGCGCGATCAGACGAAGTGGCTGGAGCAAGCCGGTCACACGTTTGCGGAACAAGGCTTTCGGCCGGGTCGAACAGATCCCGGCTGCTTACACGTCGCAACGTTGCTCCGCCTGCGGGCACATCGCACCCGGAAACCGCAAGAGCCAAGCGGTCTTCGAGTGCGAGGCCTGCATTGCAGGCCGGTGCAACGCCGACGTCAACGCTGCACGCAACATCGCCGCCGGACGGGCGGTGACAGCACGGGGAGACCTCGCCGTTGGGCGGTCTGCGAACCGTGAACCTCAACTCACTACTCCTGCCGCGTAAGCCGATGGAATGGGTTGGAATCCCTGGACTCAGTCCGGGGAGAACGTCAAGCCTGCACCAACACGTCCTTGCCGACCACTCTCACCGGGTAGGTGCGGATGCTCCACTCGGGTTTGACCGCCGTGGTTCCTGTCGCCAGCTCGAAACCCCATTGATGCCACGGGCAGTAGATGTACTCGAGGTCACGCACCATCACCGCATCGCCCGGCACGCCCTCGTCGACGATGGTGCGACCGCGCGCCCGGCCCGAGCACAGCGGACCGCCCTCGTGCGGACAGTAGTTCGCGATGGCATAGAACGTGCCGTTGACGTTGTAGACCCCGACTCCATGCCGTCCGATCGGCACCAACTTGTGTGTGCCGGGCGGGATCTCGTCGACCGTGGCGACGACATGCTCACGCCCCTGCGCCAGCCGAGGCGATTTCTCCGTGTTCGTCAACTCAGAACACCCGAACCTGGCCCTCGAGGGCCGGAACCGTCTCGGGTAGGTGATACGTCGCGATGCCATTGCGGAACATCACGGCCTCCCTGGCGTGCTCGGGCAGATGCTTCACCAGCCAGCGTGGGTCGTCGAACGTCCAGTGCGGGTAATCCGACGAAAACAGCAGGATCTTCTCGCACTCCATCCATTCGAAGGCGCGCGTCAGCTCCGTCTTGTCCTCCGGGTAGTCCAGCGGCTGGGTGGTGAACTTGATGTGGTCCTTGACGTACTCGGACGGCTTGCGCTTGATGTCCACCCAGGACTTGCGGGCCTCGTAAATCGCGTCCATCCGCCACATCAGCGGCAGGATCCACGTGAATGCATGTTCCACCAACACGATTCGCAGCGTGGGGAAGCGGTCGAAGACCCCGTCGAAGATCAGGCTCATCACCTGGTTCGCCGCCAGCAGCGAGTAGGTGACCATGAAATCGTGGTTGTAGCTGGGGAATCCGACCGGAGGGATCGGCAGCTCCTCGTGGTGGCCGCGGGACAGGTGACAGCTCACCGTGATGTCGTTCTTGGTGGCCGCAGCCCAGATCGGATCGTACTTCGGATCGCCCCATGACGGCCGCGGCTCGGCCTTGATCAGGATCTGGCCCATGTAGGGATGCCCGGCCCAGCGCTCGATCTCCCTGGCGCCGTCCTCGGGCGCCTCGACCGCGACGCAGATGGAGCCACGCCAACGTTCGTGCCAGTTGTTGTGGCCGTCCAGCCAGTGGTTCGCCTGCCAGTCGTTGAGCGCACAACTCATCGCGTGGTTGGCCTCGGGGAAGCGCGCCGGGTAGGCGGCAGGCTCGAGGATCGCGATGTCGGCGCCGGCCTCCATGATCAGTTGCCTGAAGGCCAGATCCGGATCACTGCCCGCGAACTCGCCGTCAGCAGGAAAGGTGTCCACCCGCATCGCGTACGCGCGCGCGTAATCGGGCGCGTCATAGTAGATCTGCTCGCCGATTCGGCGTGGCATGAAGTACTTGCTGCGCCATGGCTCAGGGATGTACTGCGCCAACACCCCGCTCTTGGGCACCGGATGCACGTCGGAGTCGACGCACCGCACGGCGATTCGCTCCGCGGCGGGCTTCCGCTCTGTCACTGTGACCGTCATCGTGGTCTCCTTGCTCGCGAAGTCTTTTCTTACTGTGCGCTGACGCCGGCCCCGACGTCTATGCCGTACAGCTCGGCGGCGTTTCGCCAGCAGAGCTTGTCTCGCTGTTCGTCGGAATACGAAGCGGGCACCTTCAGCTCGTTGAGCTGCCAGTGCGGATAGCTCGATCCGTACATCACCATGTCGTCCTTGCCGGTGAAGCCGAACCATTCCCCTGCGAACTCGGTGTCGCCGGGGCCGTCCATGGCGCCCTGGACGAAATAGGTGTGGCCGGGCAGGTAGTCGCTCGGCATCTTCGGCGCCCACGGCGTCTGCTCGAGGTGGGGACGGCCGAAGCAGTCCATCCGCCAGATGAACGGCGTGAGCAGGTCGGCAGCCCCGTCGGCCCAGACGAACTTCAACGTGGGCATCCTTTCGAATACCCCTTCGACGATCAGGTTCATCAGGTGATACAGGTAGTTCAGGGCCATGAAGCTGACGTAGTTCTCATAGGTCCTTGGCACCCCCGACGGCGTCGGCGCGAACTGGACGCCCGCACCGACCTCGATGTGCACCGAAACCGGAAGGTTCGCCGCGGCGGCCGCCTCCCACAGCGGCCAGTACTGCGGCTTGCCGTACAACTCACGTGACTGCAGCGGGACGCCGATCTGCACCACACGCGGGTGGTCCTGGTATTTCGCGACCTCGCGCAGGGCGCCGGTGATGTCGTCGGGGTTGACCCGGATGGTGCCGCGGAAACGATCCGCGTACGGGTTGTCTTCGAGCCAGCGCGACACCAGCATCTCGTTGTGTGCCGCCGCGATAGCGGTGCCGAGGTGGCGGTCCGGCATGATGCCGCGGGTCATCGGGTGCAGGATCGCGACGTCGACCGCACGCTCGGCGAATAGCTGGCCGCCGACGAATTCGGGGTCCGACCCGGGGTAACGCCGATCGCCCTCGGTGCCACGCGCGTACTCGCCACCGGGCGCGCCATACCAGTCCATCTCGTAGTCGGGGAACCCACGGCTCTTGAAGGGCTCGTGAAGGAAGCTGCGCAAGTCCTTGTTCGACTTACTGAAGATGTGCACGCTGGCATCGATGACGGGCGTCTTCGTCCCGTCCTGGTGTTGCATCACCAAAGCTGTCCTCCGATGTCATCCGGCCGACGTGAGCGCACTCGAGCGCCGCGCGAAGCGCGCCGGATCCTTCTTAGTGTAAAGCGTTGTTCTTCGATAGCAAGAATCTAGTTCTCAGCGAATCGCTTACTCCTGCGCAGGTCAGGGTGTGTGCTGGTCAGTCGCATGGCGTGCGGACCGCGAAACGTGGTAGTCGAATCACGAGAACGATTACAGCATCTAAGGAGAATGGTATTCTCGGACGACTCGACTGCGTGTTGACGAGGTTCCCGGGAGGCCTGGTGTTACTGGAGTTCGACGCCGATCAGCGGCTGTGGCAGGAGACCGTGCGCGATGCGGTGACCAAACAGTGCCCGCCCACGCTGGTTCGCAGCATCGCCGAAAACGGTGTCGATCCGGCACCGCTGTGGCAGACCTACATCGATGCCGGCTGGACAGACCTGACCGACCCCGAGCACGCGGTTGAGCTGGCGATCGTGTTGGAGGAGCTTGGCCGGGCGACGGATCCGACGCCGTTTCTGGCGACGCTGACCCAGTTCGCACCGCTCGCAGGCGACCGATTCGACCCGCAGCACGCGGGCACCGCGATATACAGCGGCGTCACCGCGCATCGCGACGCCGACGGGTGGGTGCTCGACGGAACGGCGCATCATGTCCTCGACGGCGACCGCGCGCAGCGGCTCGCGGTCGTCACCGATGCCGGAGTCTTCGTCGTTGACAGCGGTGACGTGGCAGTCCGGCGAACCCAGGTCTTCGACCCGGTATTGCACATCGCCGAGGTGTCGTTCGCCGGCGTGCACGTCGCCGACGACGTTCGCGTGCATGTCGACGCGGAGAAGGCCCGTCACGTCGCGCTCACCGGCATGGCCATCACCACCGTCGGGGCGTGCCAGCGGATCCTGGACCTGGTGCTCGAGCACGTCAAGCAGCGTCAGCAGTTCGGCGTGGCGATCGGGTCGTTCCAGGCCGTCCAACACAAGGCTGTCGACATGCACGTCGCCACCGAGCGCGCCCGAGCGCTGTCTTACTTTGCCGCGCTGACCATTTCGGCCGATGATCCACGCCGCCGATTGGCGGCCGCGATGGCCAAGGCAGCTGCGGGGGAGTGCCAGGCGGTGGTGTTCCGCCATGGCCTGCAGTTGTTCGGTGCCATGGGATTCACGTGGGAGAACGACTTGCAGTTCGCGCTCAAGCGCGCCAAGGCCGGCGAACTGTTGCTTGGCGGGGCGGCGGAACATCGCGCGATCATCGCGGAGGAATTCCATGCAGCTGACTTTTGATTCCGACGTCGAGGAGTTCCGCGCCGAGTTCGCGGCATTCCTCGACGAGCACCTGCCGTCGCAGGCGCTGACACAGGAACGGCCGACGTCGGTGTCGCATATGCCGCAATGGGCGCGCGACTGGCAGCGGCTGCTGTTCGACAACGGCTGGCTGCTGCCCGCACAACCTGCGGAATTCGGCGGCCGCAACGCGACCGTGCTACAGCAGTTCGTCCACCTCGACGAGCTGTGCCGACGCCGGATCTACCACAGCCTCAATCCACAGGGTGTGAACATCGTTGCAGCGTCGCTGATTTCGTTCGGATCGGAGGAGCAGAAGCACCGCTGGGCGGTACCGGTGCTCAAGGCGGAACTCACCGCGTCGCTCGGCATGAGCGAGCCAAGCGCCGGATCTGACCTGGCGTCGCTGCGCACCCGCGCGGTGCGCACCTCAGATTCGTCCGGCGACTGCTTCGTCGTCAACGGCCAGAAAGTGTGGACCTCCGGCGCCCACCACGCCGACTTCCTGCTGGCCTTCGTGCGTACCGACCCCGACGCGCCCAAGCACAAAGGGATCAGCGCGCTGATCATTCCCACCGACACCCCAGGCGTGGTGTGCCGGCCGTTCGCCGACCTGTGCGGCGAGGAGAACTTGGACTTCAACGAGGTCTTCTTCACCGACGCGCGGGTGCCTGCCGAGAACCTCGTCGGCCCGCTCAACGGCGGCTGGGGTGTGGCCAACGGGTCGCTCGGACATGAGCGCACGATGATGTGGCTCGGCTTCGCCGACCGGATCGACAACATGATCGCCGACTTCCGGCCACGCACCGAGCTGCAACGCGACCAGTACGCCACGACGATCATGGACTACTTGGCGCTGCGGGCCATGGGTTCTGCGGCGTTGGCCCGGGCCGCCCGCGGAGAGATGGACACCGCCTCCGTGTCGGTGCTCAAGCTGTTCGGCTCCGAGGCGGAACGGCAGGCGTTCGAGAACGCTCTCACCGCCGCGGGCGCGGACGGGCTGCTGCATCCGTCTACGACGGGTCCATATGCTCACATGAACCTCGATCACTATTTCGCCAGCTGGTTCGAGCGCTACGCCCGCAGCTTCGGCGGCACCATCGCCGGCGGCACGTCGGAGATTCAGCGCAACATCATCGCCACTCAGGTGCTCGGACTACCCCGACGCTGAGCCCGGTGACCGAGACCCTCATCTTCGACCGGCCGCAGCCCGGTGTCGTTGTCCTGCAGCTGAACCGGCCCGACCGGCTCAACGCAATCAATGAGATCATGCGCGACGAGCTCATGCTGACCCTCGCCACGATCGGGGCGGACGCGTCGGCGAAGGTCGTCGTGCTGACGGGCGCCGGCCGCGGGTTCTGTTCCGGTATCGACGTGCGCAACTTCGGGTCGAGGACGCTCGAGGCGTCCGACCCGGCGATCGACCGGTTGCGGTTCCAAGAGGCGATGGCCGCCCTGCCGCAGACGATTTGGGATCTTCCGCAGCCGGTCATCGCCGCGGTGAACGGGCCGTGCGTCGGTGCGGGCTTCGCGCTGTGCCTGGCGTCCGACATCCGGATCTGCTCGACGGCGGCCTCGTTCGGCAATGGCGCAATTTTGCTCGGGTTGTCGGGCGCCGAGATGGGGATGAGCTACCACCTGCCGCGGATCGTCGGCACGAGCGTCGCCGCCGACTGGATGCTGACCGGGCGTACCGTATCCGCGGCCGAGGCCGACCGGCGCGGGCTGGTGAGCGAGCTCGTCGAACCCGACCGTCTCACGGACCGGGCCCTGGAATTAGCTTGGCATATTGCGGAATTGGCGCCGCTGGGAGTGCAGCTGACCAAGCGCGCGCTGCAGGTGAACACCGACGCGGCAGGCCCCGGCGTGGCCATGGAGCTCGAGAACCGCAATCAGGTGCTTACCCACGCCACCGACGAGGCCGCGGCACGACGGAAGCGCTGACACTGACGGAAGGACGGTAATTTCCTATGGCGTGGGACTTCTCGACCGACCCCGCGTGGGCGGAGCAACTCGCGTGGGTGGACGACTTCGTGCGTTCGGAATGCGAGCCGATCGATCTGATCGTCAAGGAGTCCCACGACCTGTCCGATCCGGTCCGCCAGGCACTCATTCCGCCGCTGCAGAAAATCGTCAAGGAGCGCGGCTTGTGGGCCACCCACCTCGGCCCGCACCTGGGTGGTCCTGGCTACGGGCAGGTGAAACTCGCACTGCTGAACGAGATTCTCGGCCGGTCCGAGTGCGCGCCGATCGTGTTCGGCTCGCAGGCCCCCGACTCCGGCAACAGTGAGATCCTCGCGCACTACGGCACACCCGAGCTGAAGAAGCGGTACCTGGAGCCGCTGCTGGACAACCGAATCGTGTCCTGCTTCTCGATGACAGAGCCGCAGGGCGGCGCCGATCCGAAGGTGTTCACCACCACGGCGACCCAGGACGGGGATCACTGGATCATCAACGGCGAGAAGTGGTTCTCGTCGTTCGCCTCGATGGCATCCTTCATCATCGTGATGGCGATGACGGATCCCGACGCGCCGCCGTATGAGCGGTACTCGATGTTCGTCGTGCCCGGCGAGACACCTGGCATCAACGTGCTACGTGATGTCGGGCTCGGCCACCAGGCGCTCGGTGGCGGTGGCCGGGAGGGCTACGTCCGTTACGAGAACGTTCGCGTCCCTGCCGATCACGTGCTGGGGCCGCGCGGCGGAGCGTTCGTCGTCGCCCAGACGCGGCTTGGCGGCGGGCGAATCCACCACGCGATGCGGACTGTCGGACTTGTCCGGCGCATCTACGACATGCTCTGCGAGCGGGCTGTCTCCCGATACACCCAGGGCGGCATGCTTTCGGACAAGCAATTGGTCCAAGAGATGGTCGCCGATTCGTGGATGGAGATCGAGGCGTTCCGGCTGCTCACCCTGCAGACCGCGTGGAAGATCGACCAGCACAACGACTACAAGGCCGTTCGCGCGGATATCTCAGCGGTCAAGGCGATGATGCAGAAGGTGCTTCACGACGTGTCGGCGCGCGCGCTGCAGGTGCACGGGTCGCTCGGCACGACGCACGAGATGCCGTTCGTCTCGTATCTGGTGGAGTCCTTCGTCCTCGGACTGGCCGACGGGCCGACCGAGGTGCATAAGGTCACGCTGGCCCGCCTGCTGCTCAAGGACCAGAAGCTGGCACCCGACATGTTCCCGTCGGAGCACCTGCTTCGGCTGCGGGAGGCGGCAGAGGCGAAATTCGCCGACAAGCTTGCCGGCATACCCCGTAACTGATCTCGAGGAGGTGTGCATGTGAACGGATCATGTGACGGCAAGGTGGCGCTGGTCACGGGTACCAGCCGGGGTCTGGGCAAGGCGATCGCACAGCGCTTGGCCCGCGAAGGAGCGACGGTCGCGCTCACCGCGCGCACGATGGAACCCGATCCCAAATATCAAGGGTCCCTTCGTCAGACGCTCGAGGAGATCGAAGTCGCCGGCGGCACGGCCGTCGCGATACAGGCCGATCTGTCGAAGGTCGAGGACCGCGAGCGGCTATTCACCGAGGTGGTCGAACGCGTTGGGGCGCCCGACATACTGGTCAACAACGCCGCCGTCACGTTCCTGCGTCCGCTCGATGAGTTTCCCGACCGGCGGGTGCGGGTGATGATGGAGATGCATGTGCTGGCGCCATTGCACTTGTCCCAGCTGGCGATTCCCGCCATGCGTGAGCGTGGTCGCGGCTGGATACTCAACGTGACGTCGGTCGGTGGCGAGTTGCCTGAGGGCCCACCGTTCTCCGACTTCGAACGCACGGCGGGCTTCGGTGTCTATGGCACGGTCAAGGCGGCGCTCAACCGGCTGACGAAAAGCCTTGCGGCCGAACTGTACGACGACGGGATCGCCGTCAATGCCGCCGCGCCCACCAAACCGGTCGCGACGCCGGGTGCGGGCACGCTGGACCTGGCCAAGATCGACACCGAGGACATCGAGCTGATCACCCAGACCGCTTTCATGCTGTGCACCGGCGATCCCAAGGTGCTGACCGGACGGATCGCGCACACGCAGGCGTTTCTGCGCGAGGCCGGTTGGTTGACCTGACCGTGGCAGGCGGGCCGACTCGTTGCCCGATTCGGTGAAGGCTCACTGCATCCTCCCCGGGCCGTCAACAGATTATGACGCCGCTAGAAGGAGGGTGCCTCGATGTCTACCTCGGGAACACGTGCACCTGCCGGATGTCATTGAATCTGTTATCGGACAACGATATTTGGAGTACATCCGCGGGGCCAAAAGGGTCACGGTGACGAATAGGTTCGCGGCAGTTGGCTCGACAGCTCCGATCGGCCCGCCTGGGCACCGAACCTGACCGGCGTCGAGGCTCGAATCCGGCCGCAGCCCCGGCCCCAGTTGGGCGCCCTGCTACTGGAGCAGGCCTACCTACCGTCCCTTTTTTGTCCCCGAGATCAAGGCGCGTCGATCTCGGCTCGAACCATCCTCCGGGGTCATTGCGGCAAAGCGACTACAGCACGCGGGACGGCGCGGTAATTTCCCAGAAGCGCTCCAAGAGGGCCTTAGCCCTGCCGCAGCGCCAACAGGGTAGGACAGCAAGTGAGTCGCAACGACAACGCCCAGACGCCGGACGAAGGCACAGGGGACACCACCTACGCGTTCCCCCTCCACCTTCTCGGCGAGTTGGACGCCCCGGCCGCCGAAGGTGTTGAACCCCGCGTTTCGGCCGAGCAAGGCCAGCCGAGCCGCTCGGCGCTGCTGCTCGTGATACGCGGCCCCAACGCCGGTTCCCAGTTCCTGCTCAATCAACCTGTCACATCTGCGGGCCGGCATCCAGACAGCGATATCTTCCTCGACGACGCCACCGTCAGCCGTCACCACGTCGAGTTTCGGCTGGAGAACGGACAATTCCTGCTCGTCGACCTCGACAGCCTCAACAACACTTACGTCAATCACGAACCGGTCGACTCTGCTGTGCTCGCCGATGGCGACGAGATCCAGATCGGCAAGTTTCGCCTGGTGTTCCTGACCCGGCCTCCACGGGTTGAACAGGGCTGAAACCGGGACCTTCCGGTGGATCGCGGTCGGCCCGCGCTTCTAATCGACTACTCGACTTAAATAAACTGCTTGATTTAACCGGTGGACGGGTGTCTACTGAGCCGGTGACCGCGGCGCGAGCGTTGAGCAGCGATCGATCATCCGGCACTCGCGAGGTGATCCTGCTGGCGGCCGAACGACTGTTCGCCGAGCGCGGGATGCATGCCGTGTCGAACCGGCAGATCAGTGAGGCTGCGCAGCAGGGCAACAACGCGGCCGTGTGCTACCACTTCGGCACGAGGACCGACCTGCTGCGGGCCATCGAGAGCAAGCATGGCGGCCCGATCGAAGAGTTGCGTGGCGGGATGCTCGACGAGATCGCGGGTTCGACGGATCTGCGCGACTGGGTTGCGACGTTGGTCTGCCCCCTGACCGAGCATCTGGCTGACATCGGGATTCCCAGCTTCTATGCGCGGTTCGCGGCGCAGGCCATGGCGGATCCCACCCACCGACACGTCGTGACCAAGGATGCGCTGGCATCGCCACACCTGGTACAGGCGATCAACGGCATCAACAACTGCCTTCCCGAACTTCCGAAACGGGTTCGGTTCGAACGCATCGTGATGGCTCGCAATCTGTTGATGCACACCTGCGCCGAGCACGAAGGCGAGCTTGCCGAGCACGGACCGAAAGCCAGGTCGAGTTGGCCGGTTGCAGGAGAGGGACTCATCGACGCGATCGTCGGTCTCTGGGAAGCGCCGGTGCGCACAAGCCTGACCAGCCGCTAGGGGTGGAGGGGATGCAGGAGGGCCATGTCTGAGACACCGAACCGCAGTATCGCCGAGGATACCTTAAAGAGGATGGACAGGTGGTGCGCGGGTGGCAGTTGCACCGGTGCGTCGATCTCACCTTCGCCGATCTCGCCCGGATGATCAATCCGGTTATCCGGGGCGGGATGCGCTATTACGGGGCGTTCTACCCGACAGCGCTCAGCAGCTTCCTCAAACGCATCAACACCTATCTGCTGCGTTGGATCCGCCGGAAATACAAACGGTTCCGGTCCATCCGAGAGGGACTACGAGCGTGGGACCGTGCCGTTGTGCACTAGCCCGGACTCTTCGCCCACTGGGCCTGGACCACACATCCGCTGCCGATCAAGATGGCAAGAGCCGGGTGACGGGAGACTGTCACGCCCGGTTCTGAGGGAGCCCGGAGGTGCAACCCCTCCCGGCCACCCGACCCCGAGAAGTACTTGCTTGATCCCGAGAACGAGGGCCCATAGCGAGCTCGGCCGAGTGCGGTGTGGCCGCGGTGGTGTAGGTATGTAGTCAGGTGCTGGGTTCTTGGCAGCGTTCGGCGTCACTGCGGTAGATGCGCGCGTAGCCTCATTCGTCGGCAGGGTGCGGTGAAAATCTTTCGCCCTTGCCGTTGTCAGTCAACATTTTTCGCACGGGATGCCGCATTCGGTGGAACCAGATGTTGGCTCGCGACCAGAACGCCGCGGCGGTGTCTTTCTTGCTCGGCTATCTCGGCATCAATCACGGCCGGGTAGTCGGCAGCGGGGCTGGCGAGCCAAAGCGGGTTGTAGGCCACGGCGGGCATGTGATTCGTCACGGCTGACGTGCGCCATATCGGCCAGGTTGGTCAATACGGTTTCGTAGGCGGATACTCGAGATCGGGGTTTCGGCGATGCCGTCGTCAAAAGCAAAGTGCCCCAACCTGCCTGGGGCAGCGATCGGCCATCGCCTGCAATCGCCGCTTGGCTGCGGCCACCACCTTCGGTCTGGCCCTGCCGTGAACTCGGCAGACTGTATCGCTATGAGTGGTCCACGCACCGCATCGTTTTCCCGTGCGCTGGCTTCGCGCACTGCACCTTTCGCCGCCAATCTCGCCAACTTTTCAGCCTCAGTTGCGTTCTGAGCGTGCGAGAGTCGGGGTGGCGTGCGGGCCGTGGCTTTCGTGCGGTCACGACCCGTACGCCTCAGCACGGGGCGTTCGAGGTGAGGATCAACCTCTGCACTGTTGCAAGCGATTCCGGATGTTCGTCAGTCGTCGCTGCTGCTGGTCTTGGCCGCAGCGGCTTTGGAGCCCCCGGCGAGCCCTCGCGTGACCTTGCTGACGGTGTCGCTCAACTTCTTGACCGACGTCGTGACCCGGTCGCTAGCCGACTTGAGTGCCGACCCACCCGGGGAGGTCGCCTTGGAGCTGCTACCGCCGAGGCTAGTAGACGCCGCGCTGTTGCCGGGGCTGAAGTTGAGGCTGGGCCGGACGAGGCTTCGCTGCGTGCCGCGGGCAGCGAGGACACTGGAGCTGCTGGCGGGATTGGGATTAAGCGGAGTCCTGATGGTGATACCCGGGCCCTCCTTGGTGATCGGCTCCTGATCGCTCACGAGGAAGGCGCCAGCGATCGATAGCGGGCCGAATGCGTTGACGGTGTTGTTCACCCCGTTGACGTTAAATGCCACGCTCAGGAGGGCCCCCGCGGGCTCGGCGAGATCCCCCGCAATAACGATGTTGTCGCTACCGTTGGGGAAGAAAAAGGGATTGCCCAGGTTGGTGGCGTTGCTGAGGATGCCGAGGGCAACAACTTGGTTCCGGTTGCCTGACACATTGATTGCCGAGTTCCCAATGCCGCTCGCCGTCATAGATAGGTCTCCATTTTCGTCGGCGTTGCCCCCAAGATTGACCGCGAGGTTCAAGACACCACGACCTATGGGGCTACCACCTGCAAAAACGCCGCTCTGCCCCAGTTCATCGGCGTGGCCGAGGTTAACGGCGACGTTGCCAAAATCACCGCCCCCCTCCGAGCCCGCCTGTGCCATGACGTTCGTGCCTATGCCGAGCGCACCTGGGAAGCCGATCCCACCGACGGCGAGGTTGAGGGTGCCATTGGTCGACGCCTGTGAGCCGCTGCCGCCCGCAAGGGCGAGGCTGAGGGCACCCACCGACGTCGCGAAGGTGTTGGCACCAGTCGCGATCGCGAAGTTCAACAACCCATTGGCGGTCGCTTCCGTGCCGTCGCCGATTCCGATCGCGAAGCCGCCGAGGCTGCTCGTGCAGCCGGTACCCAAGCTGAATCCGCTGAACGACACGCACGTGGCGTTGGCCGTTCCGACCCCACCCAGTGATGCCGCCGCCACAACTCCCGACGCCACCGCGCCACACAGTAGGCCGCTCGCAAACTTGTTCTTCGGGATATCCCATTGCGTACTCATCCGATGCGCCTCTCACTAGGCGAAATTGACACAAAAACGCTATTCCTCACGCGAACACAGCGAGCCGGATCAGCAAAAATCGACGCCCAAGTTTGGACTGCGTGCGGCGCGTTTGCCGCCCGTGCCCGTCAGGTTCACCACCGCGCCACTTGGGCCGGTTTTCCCGCACGGATAAGCCGAGCGACAACGCATGGTCCTTTGCTGTGCCTCGTTCGGCACCGCGCAATTCGACAATCGTGCACAGTTACAGCAGGTTCCTCGAAACCATGACTGAGGCGGTTTTCCAGGTACACCTTCACCCATGACTGGCATGTCACGGCCTTCCGCCACAAGGGAGTTCGGCCAAGACGTTGCCGAAATCTCTTGACTCCCAGAGGTTCAGGAAGTTGACGAACATCTGCAATGGCGCCCGGACGCCTTCGTCGTCCTTGATGCGAGGATCCGTCCGGCTTGTCGTCGGGCCGAGGTCGGAGATCCTTGCGCGAAGCATCGCGGGCACATCGAGCAGCCACGTTGCGCCCATCAAGGCCGCGTACAACATCACCTGAGCCGCAAGCGTCTCCGCATCTAGCTTCGGGCCACCGGACAGCTGAACCTCTGTGCAGACCAGCGCGAGAAGTTCGTCGAGATGCCGGTCCCACATGTCGGTTTCGGCGCCCGACATCGCTCCCCAGATCGCTATCGCGATGTTCATCTGGCTGACGCAGCCCCAGTCCATCAGCCCGCACCGCAGATCGTTATCGTCGCCTCGCCAGAACCACGCGTTGTCGACGTTGGCATTCCAATGGCATAGCGCGATGTAGTCTCTGCCCTCGGCCAGCCGGCGCCAGATCGCGTCCTCGTGTCGTATCACGTCGTGGACCTCGTCGCCCAGTCGACGCAGGAATTGCGGCGACCGAACATTGGCGGGAAGCAATCCGGGATGCGCGGCGGCGAATTCGGCGAGGCGGGTGAGCTTGCGGTGCAGCGTGTCAGGCGTGAGCGGTTGCGGTTCGC
>Ga0157375_10000152_pt1 | contig 67342 bp, 68 predicted proteins | sample M35metaG_FD_115311 | JGI IMG/M metagenome (GOLD analysis project Ga0157375, IMG submission 115311) | Miscanthus rhizosphere microbial communities from Kellogg Biological Station, Michigan, USA - M3-5 metaG | ecosystem: Host-associated > Plants > Roots > Rhizosphere > Soil | place: USA: Michigan...
AACAGCGTGGATGCATGTACCATCGCAGCCCTTTGATGCGATCACTGCTTTCGCAGTTCCAAACCCCAACTGCTCCTCGCAGAGTCAGTCGGTTTTTTCGGGTCTGGTCGCTCGTCCGGTTACCCTTCCAAGCGAATCACTCAGCTTACTTCGGATCAGCAACGATTTATTTTCGCTAAACCTTTCAGCCGTCGACGGGTTGCAAATTAAATAGTTACGCGCGAATTGTCAACGCCGCTTTTCGGTGCAATCGCCATTGTGACCCATCACAAACCGGAGATTTGCAATGTGTTGAATCGTTACAGGTTAGTGAACGTCTGATGAATTGCATCCACGTTTTCCACATCGTCTGCACAGCAATCGGCAATTGCGATGGAACCAAGAAACAGTCTTGACGCAGAAACTTTAATCACGCATCTTCTTCTCAGACAACATGTCGGACCTTGTCGCCTACGTTGATGGCAGCTGCCTGGGAAGCCCGGGGCAAGCCGGTATTGGCGTCATTATTCGGGGCTGGAAAGAAGAGCCAATTACAGTCGCGAAATGGATTGGCCACCAGGACAACAATGTGGCCGAATATGTGGCCCTGTTAGAAGCGTTGCAATGTGCCCTACGCCTAAGCGCCGCCGCACTCCACGTTTATTCAGATTCGGAAGTAGTCGTTAAGCAAATGAAGGGTGCTTATATCTGTCGCAGTTCCCGTCTCTATTCTCTCAACTGGGTCTGCCGCAAATTGGCCCGCTCTCTTGCTTTTTCCATTTCGCACATCCCTCGTCAGATCAATACCGAAGCCAACGCCCTTGCGCATTCTGCCGTTCGCAAACGGCTTCGTCCAATCGAGGCGCCAGCCTAGGGAGCCCATTGGCGCCGATTCTTGTTGTGGGCCCAGACGAATACAGAGAAGTTGTAAAACACTGGCCAGTTGTCGAAATCAGCCAGGATCGAACACTTCTAAAACAAACGCCGGGCACGCTCAGCAATTAACCGTATGCGAACTTCCAATCCGCAAACATTGAGTCCTCTCTGAAGCCCGTGACTTTTTGAGACCACAATGGTACTACCCCACTGGCTGCCGCACTTTTGTTTTGGTTTCTCTCGTCCTCGCTCTAAAAAAATGGCTGCCCCATCCTTCCCCAGTTTTGAAAAAAGCTCAAAGTCTGCTGAAGCCACCCCGAGTTGTCCTGATCGAAGCGAAGCCTATTTCAGCATTTCCAATTCTTCGCGACACGATTCCGAGAAACTCGTAAAGGATCGATCGCTTTCGCAGTAATCATTGGACGAAGGTCGGCAAATGTCATATTTGGCTCAGAGTACGATCGTACAATCTGTTGCGCGACTTTTTCTGCCTCTTCGATGACCTTTGGCGACGATAGCGAGCGCATACTCGACGCCATACCCGTGAACGTTCTTGCCTCCGAGCAGCGTCAAGAATGCATCGCCGTTACCAACACACGGATCAACAGCGGAATACTCTGCGGGAAAGTTCAACCAATTCCTGAGGCGCTTTGCTTCCGTAATCGGAAGCGGGAAAAAACCCAGCTTGGTTTGGCCTTGAGGGCGCATAAATGATCTCCTAGAGGGTTCTGAAAAGGATGAGTTGGCAGGAGGGGAACAACGAGGTGCGAGGCCGAGACGCCTGCCACGAAAAGGAAGCTTGCCCAAGAAGGTTGGAAGAATCAGGCCAAGACTAGGTCCACGGCGTCACAATCGATTTTACCGTCGCTTCAAAATCAGACGCGTTGCGAGTTACCAAGGTCAAACTGTGCACTTCTGCTGTGGCAGCGATGAATGCATCTCGAGGTTCAATGGGTCTCCCCATGGATTCGCTCCTGGCCACAAGTTTGCCGCAAGCATCGGCTACTGCCAGATCCACCGGTAGAATCCGTTCTTGAAATCGCGAATTCAAATCCTTGCGTAGCCACTTGTCCAGTTGGTCACGACATTTGCCAGTAGCGAAGCGTTCGACTCCATAACGTAATTCTGTGATGGTCACCACACTGAGAAAAATGTTGTCCTCGTCCGTCTGTGCAAGCCAGTCGAGAACTCCGGCGTTGGGTCGCACTTTCATTGGTTCCGATATCACATTAGTGTCCAGCAGAAAATTCATAGCTCAACCTTCCGCAGCCGCACCGGAAGCCGCTTTAGCTTGAGCCCTGATCCACGGAGCGGAGATGATCTAAGAAACTCGGCCAGGTTGCCTTTGCGCCTCTTTTTGTCCCATTCCTCGGCCGCAACCACAACAGCCGTCATCCGCCCATGCTTGGTAATCTTTTGCGGCCCATCCGATTTCGCTTTGTCGATTAATTCACTGAATTTCGCTTTCGCCTCCGCGACTGTCCACATCTGTGTGCTCATGGCCGCCTCCTGACTCAAAAACAATTAATTATGGTCATAATAGTCATTTTACAAGTTGTATGCAAGGAGATCGGCGGCCTGTTCGCAAGCCCTTTGTGCTTGACGCTTGGAATCAATAAGTTCGAGCCCGGTTGCGGGCAACCGCCTCGGCAGAAGTTTGCTCCCTCCATGAGCTTGTCGCAAATGCCGGCTTCTCCTGCCAATTTTGAAATGGCTCACGGGACGATTCGCCGAAGATACTGATTAGCCGCCGAATGAGAAACATTCGGGCTGGAATGACAGCAATAATAATAATAATAATAATAATAATGATGATAGGAATAAGGGACCCTTCTCCGAAAATTCCTTCGTCAATAAACTCCTGCCGGACCACTACGTGCCTTTCAACGTGCAAGCTATAGGTAACGACATTGTGGTCACATATGCGCTCCACGAAGAAGGGTCGCGCTTTGAAACCGATGGCCCAGGCCTAGGCTTCGCCGGCCGCCTCTTGCGGCGTGTCGAAAATGGTGACTGGCTGAATGCTCCCTGGGGTGTAGCTCTGGCTCCGCTTCATTTTGGACGCTTCAGCCATAACCTTCTCATCGGGCAGTTCGCCGGGGGCGGAGATACTCAATCCAGTGGCTTCATCGCCGCATACGACCTGGCCACTGGAAAATTTGACGGACTGCTCGAGGATGCAAGCGGAAAACCGCTGGCCATCAATGGCAGCTGGTCTCTCAGCCCTGGAAATGTCAGTCCGACTAATGACGATCCCGCAGCCGCGCCTGCGGCAGAGATGTACTCACCGCCGGCCCGAATCACGGCTCCGGAGGCTTGTTTGGTTACTTGACTGCTACCGAGTTGACTGAAGGGAACGGGCAATAAAGAAGCGTCTCTTGTAGCTGCTGACGGGTGGAATGCATCATCCAAACGGATGCATTCCACAAAGTCAGTTTACATTTCACTACAAAAATCCTGGAGCGCAGGCCACTTCGCCTGCGCCCCTTGACCCAACTGCGGGTAACTTTTCTTGCCCACTTGTGACTTCCTGTTAGCATCGGTTCGTGGCCAAAGGCCCAATTCAACGAACGAATATCGTCAGCCGCGGTATTCGCCTCGAATACATCACAGTTGGCTGGAACGTTGTTGAGGGAGCGGTTGCTGTGCTCGCCGGGCTCCTTGCCGGAAGCGTAGCACTTGTTGGTTTCGGCGTTGACTCTGCCATCGAAAGTTCTTCTGGAGCAGTTTTACTGTGGCGCTTACGAGCGGAGCAAACTGGCAAAAATATTGAACGAGCCGAGCAAACGGCGCTTAAGCTCGTCGGCGCGAGTTTGCTATTGCTTGCTGCCTACGTGACATTTAACGCGATCAAGACTCTGGTCACAAGGGAACAACCACAGCGCAGCATTCTCGGCATTGTCCTTTCTGTGCTGTCACTGATCGTCATGCCGCTGCTCGCAAGGGCAAAACGCAGGACGGCGGCGGAACTGAATAGCGCAGCGTTGCACGCGGATTCGCGGCAAACGTCAATTTGTGCTTACTTGTCCGCCATTCTGCTAGGCGGATTATTGTTGAACGCTGCGCTGGGCTGGTGGTGGGCGGACCCCGTCGGAGCCTTGGCTATGGTTCCCATCATCGTCCAGGAAGGGCGCGAGGCTCTCAAGGGTGAGACCTGCACCGATTGCCACTAGCGAGCACTTGGACCCAAGGGAGACTTCGCTCGTCCATTGCGACGGTACCAATGCTCATGGCAGATCCGCTCCCCATCGAACAAGGGGCCTGCTGCGACCGGGATGGCTGACGCATTCAGTGCGACGATGATGGTGGAGCGGCTCAAAATCTCATGGACGCCGTACGACAGGCGCCGGAGTTTGGTACCTCTGATGCTAAGCTGTATAGTCTCTCTGTTTTGCCGGACCGTGGTTCATGTGAACCCTAGACAACGCAGGAAATAGAACAATAGTCTTTTGACGTCATTCGGAAACCGTTCGGAGTTTCGTATGGGTGTCGGATCACAGCAACACCGTGTCACGTTCATCTATCGAAGAGCGGAGCAAGCATCAAGACACACCGGAGTTGGAGCTCTTTATGCAAAAGAAACAGAACATTCATAAAATACCCACGGGTGATGGTGCAGGCGCAGAGCAATTGCAGTACGGAACGGACCGTCGAGGATTTCTGGCAGGGCTTACAGGAACTGCGGCTCTTTTTGCTCTCGACGGAATCATGGCAAGAGCCGATGTAGCAAGTAACCCCGTCAACATCGCGCGCGTCGCTTCTGCTTCAAGTTCCAGGCTCAGGAGCGAGAACAAGATTTCCTCGCTAAATGATGGCTTCACACCTGTGAGTTCGTCGGATCGCTCTCATGGGCTCTATGCATTGTTTGTAGACGAAGAGACCCCAAAAGGCGAATTATGGGTCCAGTACGATTGGAGCAAGACAGTCAGCATTAACAAGGTCGAGGTTTACTGGGCCACGGATCGGCCGCGCCCTGGTGCGCTTCCCGGAAGCGGCGGGCCGAGAAGGAATGTACCCCAGAACTATCGCATTCTTTACTGGAACGGAAGTGACTTCGTGCCGGTATCAAAGCCTGAGGGCTTACGTGTAACGCCAAATACTTTCAATGTCACTACTTTTGATCCTGTTAAGACCACCAAATTACGTCTCGAAGTCGCCCCACAAGATGGGCACTCGGCGGGAATTCTCGAATGGAAAGTTTATAACTTCGGTTCTATTCCCTCCTTCCCACCGGTAATCGAGGCAGGAGTTGATCGTTCGGTTGTACTCAATGCCCAAACATACCTTGCGGGAAATGTGATCTGGCTAGAAGATTCGCGTAAAAATGCGGCTCGATGGGTAAAGGTATCGGGGCCTGGCACCGTCAATTTTGAAGATGCAGCAGCTCCGGTCACGAAGGCAAAGTTCTCTGCCCCGGGCGATTACATGCTCGCGCTTACAGCTTCGGGCTCCAAGGACCAGTCGCATGCAATTGCCGTCCACGTGGAACAAGAGCCGCCCAAGGATCGCTTGGATGTGGTCTACACGCGGAAATACTCCATCGACAGCCAATTCTGGAATCAACGTGCGAAAACCCTGATCGTGAATTGGATTCCCCATTGCGTCCGGATGTGCGAGCGAACAGATATTCCCGCGATGCGCGGCGATGGTGGCATTGACAACTTCATCGAAGCGGCCAAAGCGAATCGCGGTGAACCGCACGGTAAACACAAAGGCTATGTCTTCTCGAATGCCTGGGTTCATCAGACAGTCGAGTCAATGTGCATCGCCCTGATGGTGGATCCGCAAGGGGACCAGGAGGTCGCGCAAGCACAAGATTTCATGCGTTCGACCCTGGAACGTTGGATCCCGATCGTTCTATCGGCCCAAATGTCCGATGGATATTTGCAAACCGCCTACTCGCTCGCCGATCGCGAATCGTGGCCCGAAAGATGGTCGCCAGATCATCGAGGCAATCACGAAGGATATGTCGCCGGTTATTTCATTGAGTCGGCCATCAATCACTACACGCTGACTGATGGAAAAGATCTTCGCCTATACAACGCGGCCAAGAAACTGGCTGATTGCTGGGTTGCAAATATTGGTCGCGGCAAAAAGGAATGGTTCGACGGTCACCAGGAGATGGAACAGGCGCTGGTTCGCTTCGGTCGTTTCGTGAATGATCAGGAAGGAAATGGAAAAGGAGACGCCTATATCGCACTCGCAAAGTTCCTTCTCGATTCTCGGCGCGGCGGTTCGGAATACGACCAGAGCCATTTACCACCAGGACAGCAATACGAGGCTGTAGGACACGCGGTTCGCGCGACGTATTTCTATTCGGGCATGGCGGACATCGCGGCCGAGACACACGACCCCGACTACCAGAGTGCCGTCATCTCGCTTTGGGACAATATGGTCAACAAGAAGTACTACCTGACAGGTGGTATTGGAAGTGGCGAAACATCGGAAGGTTTTGGACCGAACTACTCTCTTCGCAATGAAGCGTACTGCGAGACCTGTTCGAGCTGCGGACTCGTCTTCTTCCAGTACAAGCTAAATCTTGCCTACCACGACGCGAAATACGCCGATCTGTACGAGCAGACCATGTACAACGCTTTGCTCGGCGGCGTTGCCCTGGATGGAAAGAGCTACACCTATACCAATCCGTTGGTTGATACGGAACGGGCGATGTGGCATGTGTGTCCGTGCTGTGTTGGTAATCTTTCGCGCACTCTGCTGATGATCCCTACCTGGTCCTATGTGAAAGGCAGGGATTCACTCTTCGTCAACATGTTTGTGGGTAGCCGAATTCAGGTTGGCAAGGTTGCTGGAACCGAAGTTGAGGTGGTTCAGAAAACCGACTACCCCTGGAATGGCAAAGTCGCCATCACTATAAATCCAGCTGAAGCCCAAAGATTCTCGGTACACGTCCGCAATCCGGATCGCACCACCAGCAAGCTCTACAAAGAGCAGCCTGCTGTGCGCGGACTTAGCCGTTTGCTGGTAAACGGACAAACGACACCTCCAGTCATTGAAAAGGGCTATGCCGTAGTGACACGGGAGTGGAAAGCGGGCGACTCCATCGAAATCGAATTGCCTATGGAGCCGCAGCGGGTTGCTGCGGACAGAAAGATCTCGGCTGATCAAGACCTAGTTGCGCTGAAATATGGACCTCTCATTTACAACGTGGAACGAGCTGATCAGAATATCGATCAAAAATTGGGAACAAGTCCATTGCAGGTTCACTGGAGGCCTGACATTCTCGGCGGTGTCATGACTGTAGTAGGCAAGTGGGCGGATGGATCGGAGCTAATCGCGATCCCCAATTACGCACGAATGAATCGAGGAGGACTTCCACCTGCTTATCCCACTGAAAATTCGAGTTCGGACTTTTTGGGCAAGAGGAAGTCACCCGATTCCAAGGTTTGGATATAAGCAGTCAGATTTGCGGGTAAACTGCGGGTAATATGAGAATTGGAAAGTGGGTTAAGTGCTTTGGACAGTGGTGGCCAGGGAGGAGTTGAACCGCCGACGCCAGCCATTTCAGTCTGATGACTATCCTACACAATCAACTACTTGCAGGTTGCGGACGGCTGCGTAAGTCCCTCGAAGCACGTGCAAGTCAGTCCTATTATGCGTTGCATTGTGGGTTGTGAAAACAAGAACGTCGAACGAAATGCAACGACAGCCAAGGCCCCGCCGGGTCGTTGGTGAAATGGCGGATGAAGGGGGCGCTTACGCTGAATCGTGGAACCAACGGGTGCTTCGTTTGAACATAGGCGCCCTGGGTATACCTTATATGCTTAAAACGATTCCATCACTATGGGAAACACGCGAAACTTGGCCGTTTGAACAGCATATTTCGATAAGTCGCGAAACGAAAAGAGGGGCAAGAATGAGCACAGGCGAAAACTCGAATTGGAAAACACGATTGGTCGAAGATGGGTTTCCGGACCGCTCTTTCGATATCGAATTTTGGCAGGGGCAAGGAGACGATGCTATTTTTGCGGCGGCTTGGGAGCTTGTGGTACTAGCTGAGGAAGTCAAGCATGGCAGAACACCTACACTACAAAGAACTGTTACAAATCTTAAACGAGTTTGAGGTCGAATATTTAATCGTAGGCGGGTTTGCGGTCATGAAGTACGGCGAACCGCGCTACACCAAATGATGTATGGGTACATAACTTTTCCCAAGATTCCGTGCGCCTGGTGTCAGCTCTCAGGAAATTCGGTGCGCCGCTCGAGAATGATGGAATTTCCGATCAGACATTCAGCGGCAAGCAAGTTGTCTATCAAATTGGAGTTGCCCCTGTACGGATCGATAATCCTGACAGAAATCACTGGTGTGCAGTTTTCTAATGCCTGGGAGAAAAGAGTATCCGGGAGCTTCTTTAGTGTTCCGGTCCATTTCATATCTCTCGAAGACCTCATCGCCAATAAGTCAGCTGTTGGCCGCAGCAGTGACATAGAACATTTGAAGAAGTCGAAGAACGACCTCACCCCCAATAGATAGTTCGGGCAGAAATATCTTTCGGAAGCAGCGGTACTCCAAGCTACGAAAGGCGTAATTCTGCTCAAGCCAGCTGAGCTTGATGCCCTCGCAAACTCGCCCGAACATCAAGAAAAACTTGAAGAAGCACATATCTATTTCGTTTGTCAGAGACCGCGAATTCGGATTGTCGAATGAGGACAGCGTACTCAAGATGGAATAACACTCAAGTTGCACATCGCAACCAAGAGCGGTAGTGAGCGTATGAGAGATAGAAACAGCAATGCCCTCTAATTGGGTGTGACCGACGCGCTCACGCTTGACTCCGCGGAGATATAGGCCCATACTCCGTCCGCTTAGCAATTCAATCAAATCTCGATCCGTATCCCGACCAAGCAAGCACGTATCCCAAGTTTCAAGAGAGGAAACTATGAACAAGAAACGTATTCTTCTGCCGTTGTTGATTCTTTGTACCCTGCTGCTGGGTTTGTCGCTCTATGCCCAGATGGCCCGCCCCTACCACCACGGCTCGGTATGGACGGTCACGTTTGCCCAAGTGAAGCCGGGCATGGATGTTGCCTATTTGAACTATCTGACCACGGATTGGAAAAAAGAGCAGGATGCCCTGAAAGCCGCGGGGATCACGCTGTCGTACAAAGTACTGACGACCGAAGGCCACAGCTCAACCGACTGGAACCTGATGTTACTGACCGAATACAAAGATCTGTCAACCCTGGAGGCCAACGAGAAAAAGGCGGACGCTCTGGGTCAGAAGGTGGTCGGCACCGACGAGAAACAAATGCAAGGCTACAAAGATCGCCTGGCAATCCGTGAAATCATGGGCACTCGGCTGGCCCGCGAAGTTATTTTGGCGCCGGAAATGTAGTTGGCAGCAACCACCATATCTATCCACATGGGTCCTGTCCAATCTTTGCTTGGGCGGGGCCTCATGTGGTCTTATGATGTCGTGACCAATGCCCAGGAACACCTCGACTTCGACACCGTGCGGAAGATCGGCCTCGCGCTGCCGGGAGTGAAGGAGTGCACAACCTGGGCGCTCCCACACTCAGGTCCAGGGAAAACTTCTGGGCTAAGAAAACAAAAAAGACTCACTCTATCCGTAGCTGAAGCAATCGGCTTTCCTTCAGCCAATCCGGCACGCTAGACTGCTTGAGCGTGTCATCCTTCACCAACACGAGTTCACGTCTTTTGTTATTGGTGAACTGGAGACTAGAGTTTTGGAACCCCTCGAAAATCCATTCGGCCCAAAAGTGTTCTCAGTCTCAAGGCGTCCTCGAAACACTGGCACAAGCATACACGCCGGTGTGCTTCAGTGAAGAGTTTCTTGAGGTCGGGTATTCAGTTTTCGAGCGACGGTGTCTAACGGAGCCTGGCTTATCGCAGATAAATCCAGGCCTTTGGGATAATACTGGCGCAGCAGCCCGTTCATATTCTCGTTGCTCCCACGCTGCCAGGGGCTCGACGGATCACAGAAATAGACCTGCACGTCGGTCGCGATGGAGTTTCCGAGGCAAGACGCGCTGCGCACGCATCCAGAAGGGCTGCCCTTCGTGAAATCGAAGGCGACAAAGTATATGAAGGTCAGCAGGAGTTTCTAACTGTCGCTGTCCGCGTCGCCAGAGAAGGCCGCCTGTCTCGTTTCGTCTATGTTGCGCAGAAGTTGAGCTGACTAACAAGACTCGGCCGACGCGGGCGGAGGGATCCCTATGAACTCGCACGGAAGTGCACCCCTGGCGACGGCGGCGTTGAGTGATGTCGGCCAGCGAGCAAGACGGCGAGTCGCTTACCGGTTACTTCCTTTTGTCTTTCTCCTCTACATCGTCAACTACATCGACCGCGTCAACGTGTCGTTTGCCAATCTCAGGATGAGTGCTGACCTGGGATTCAGCGACCGCGTCTACGGTTTGGGGGTAGGGATGTTCTACATAACCTACGTCTTGTTCGAGATACCCGGAGCCATCATCGTCGAACGCTGGAGCGCAAGAAAGTGGATTACACGAATCATGATCTCGTGGGGAATCGTCACGATTCTCACCGGCTTTGTGCACACTGCGACCCAGTTCTATATCGCACGCTTCTTTTTGGGGGCCGCTGAATCCAGCTTCTTCCCCGGCATGATCGTTTATTTGACTCACTGGTTTTGTACGCGAGACCGCGGCCGAGCCATCGCTTGCTTATATGCAGCGAATCCCGCCGCGGCTTTGATCGGTTCGCCCGTGGCCGGCTGGCTCCTCGGGGTACATTGGCAATCGCTCGCTGGCTGGCGCTGGCTCTTTATTGTGGAAGGGATTCCTGCCGTCGTGGTTGGGATCATCACCTTCTTCTACATGACGGACCGGCCTGTGCAAGCCTCCTGGCTTCCTCAGGACGAACGTGACTGGCTCGTCAACGAATTGCAAGCGGAGCTGCAAGCAAAAAAGAAAAATCGGAATTACACAATCAGGGAAGCGTTCTGCGACCTGCGAATTTTGCGCTTGATTTTCGCGTACTTCCTGGCCCTCACAGGAGCTCTTGGAACCATCTACTGGATACCGACCTTCGTAAAGCGGCTTTCGGGATTTTCCAATCAGACGGTGACTTCACTGCTACTGATTCCAGCTTTGTTGGGAATCGCCGGGATGCTCCTCAACGGTTGGCACTCCGATAGAACGGCGGAGCGGCACTGGCACAGTGCAATTCCCCTGGTCGCTGCCGGATTGATGTTCGGGCTCTCGACCGCATTCCGCCACGAAGTCTCGTTGGCGATTGCGTGTTTACTCATGGGAAGCGGTTTCTTGTATGCGTACTACCCAGTTTTCTGGGCGATACCGACGACGATGCTAAGCGAAGCTGCAGCCGCTGCTACATTCGGGCTGATCAATTCAATCGGGCAACTCGGCGGATTTGCCGGAAATTACGCGATTGGGTTTCTCAACGATCGAACCCACTCCCTAGCGGTCAGCTTCGCGTTCATAGCGCTCGTCTGGGTTGCGTCGGGAGGCCTGATCCTTAGCCTAAGGGTTCGCAATCCCAATGGTGCCTTACAGAGATCGAACTAGCTCGAAAGCCGTCAGTCGCATTCGGGCCAGGAGATATCGCTCGATCTGGCGTTCCCACAATTCTCCCCGAGTCACGGGCTACCCTTCCCCGACCCGGTAAGGTAAGGCTTGCCGACGATCTGGACGGAACGCGTCAACTTCCGAGAAGCTGACTTCGGGCCCGGAACAATTTCTGGTTTGCCCATGACTCGGGCACTGGATGGCCGCAGCAACACTGTGAACGAGAGTAGTCTCTGAATCACTGTTACTTTGAAAGATGTGCAACTACGGCCATACACTCCGACTCGCCGCCTATCACAGAGGGCGGCGGATGTTCTCTTGGGCGGCAGTCGCCATTTTCAAAGCTTGCTAGTGTTTCCCAGAAGCCCGACGCAAGGCCTCGAAAGTCGTCTCATCAGCAGGAAAGAACGATTCGAGCGCCAACTCTGACAAGGTGATATCAACAGGCGTCCCGAAGACGGTCGTAGTACTGAAAAAGGCGAGCACGCCAGCATTTGTGATCAGTTCGAAGGGCACTACAACTCCTCCGTAGTCGCGACTTTGCTTCGACTTGTCGGTCTGAAGTTGATTGGTCGCTGGATAAGCACGCAGTTCATTCATGAGGCTTGCAAGCGCGGAATCGGCTGTGAGCTCAATTTGCCGGCGGAGACGCTCGAGCAAGTGGGTACGCCATTCTGGCAAATTAGCGATCCTTGGTGCCAGCCCCGCTGGATGTAGAGTGAGCCGAAGAACGTTGACGGGGGCGCGCAGCAGGGCACCATCGGCACCAGCGAGTAGAGGAGCAACCGCAGAATTGGCTGCGGTAGAGTGCAACGTTGTCCGGATGTTGCGCCCACTGCTAACTCTGCAACCGGTGGTTGCAGTACTACTCAAATGCTGCCGGAAGGTTCGCAGCCCGCTACTGCTTGGTTTCAGAATAAGGTCGAGTTCTAGTGTTCTAGGACGCTTTCGCAGCGGATTGCGACAACGTGCTAACATCCCATCCCAGTCGCTGAGAGCGAACAGAATTCGTCGCACACAACCGAACATTTTCGAAGCCTTTCGAACCTTCCGAACCCATGCTTGTTCTTGTCTGACGAATGCTCCTATTCGCAGATCCCAATCCAAACCCCGGCAGCGTATGCTCACGGATAGTCTTGATGCTGCGAGTGCAGCCTTTGTAGTCGGCTATAAGAGCGCAGGCAGTTTCCAATTGCAGCCTGAATTTGAACCTACAGATCTGCTTTGCCGGCACGAAAGCGGAGTGAGAAAACAAACAAGGGTTTCGAACTGGCTTGTTTACACTCACTTCGCGCGGCCTGCATGGGAGCCACTAAAAACAGCGGACTGAGAGCGGACTAAACTAAATTTGCTGATTCGACGTAAGTTCTTTGGAAAGTAGTGGCCAGGGACGGAGTTGAACCGCCGACGCCAGCCTTTTCAGTTACATAAACAGTGATTCTAACGACTTAGAGGTGCCTCCCGGCACTGCAAGTTGTTGAAAGTTTCTGAAAGAAAGACCAACTGCGGGTAATTTTGGGGGTTAACTTTGTCTGATTTGCGTGAGTGTTCAGCAGTCTATGGGCAGGCTATCTGACCATGATTGCCGCGTAACGCTCCGGCATTTTCAAAAATGCCTTCCTGGATCTTTTTCCCGTCGAGTTCCAAGTTAGGGCGCCAGGGCGACTTTAGGAGGGTGTAGTTGAGGGGGCTGAACATTAGTGTGAAGGAGAAGAATCGTGATCGTGTCACCCGCCGCGGTCTTAATTTTGTGGTCGTTTAAGGATATAGGTACCTTTTTGAGCACCCAGTCGGAGGCGTATGTGTAGACATCGGCAGAGTTGACGCTCGCTGGGACAGTGATCACTACCGGAAGCCCGGGGGGGCCTGGCTGGATATCGACCGCAGTGCTCGGATATGAAGTTCCATCGCTGGTGGCCGCATCCGCTACTTCATGCCAGAGCAGCAGATAATAGTCACCATTACTCTTTTGAAGCAAAAGATCATGGACGTATTGCAGCCGGTTGTACTCTCCAACTGGAGATGTACTCATCGAATATCCTAGTATTCCAGGCTGAAAATTCGGCCCGTCATCCTGCAGCAATTTGATCATGCTTGTCACCGCCGTATACGCTGGCTTCGGAGTCAAATCATGTTCGATCAGGCCGAAGTTGGCTTCGCAGTTTGCTGAAGTTTCTCCTTCGTCATAAAGCTCGTAAGAAAATGTCCTCACAATCCTGTGGCGAAAATATTCCGCAAACAGCCGGGGCATGTACTTGGCGTGCGTGGTCAGGGATACGGACATTTTCGCAGTGCCTGTGCAATAACCAGTCTCAGTTGCGACCATTGGAGTTGTCTTTCCACTCAGAGTGGTAAAGGCTGGTTGATAGGTGTTGAAGGCATATGGATGCTCATCAATATTGAGCGCAGGACTGTTTCCCCACTGAAAATACCTGCCAATCCTTCCGTAGCCTGTCGCTGGCGTCGCTCCATTCCCGGCACGAGGATAGGGATGCATGTTGCCGTAATCTACAACTCCCGCAAGTGCTCCCGGTGGGAAGCGATCGGATGTCCCGCCAAGCGCCGGGCCAATGCATTTCAGATAGTGCAATGCAGGATCACCGTGAATTACCGCACAAGTGTCTTTCGTCAAGGCAAGCGCATAATTTTTCCAATAATACGGATCCGCTTTAGTGCCATTCACCGTAATCGGCCCGGCTGCGTACCACTTGTAGTTGTAGAAAAACGTATCTGGCTCATTAATGGTCTCAATCGCCTCGAACACATCCGGCCCGACCTGTTGCTTCAAAAAGTCCGCGAGCAAATAACAGTTCCGTGGTCCACCGTTGGGATTGCACCAATATTTCCTATTAGGAACAATTCCGGCGTTGGGATCGGAGAGCCATGTGACTCTGATTCCGTGTGCCGCCAGATCTTTAAATGTCGGCAATGGCCAGAAATCGCTGTCCCGGATATGGCGGATACCGGAACCCACAAGAAGAGATTTCAGAGTTTCCAGATGGTCCCGTTTGTAGCTGGGATAGTTGAAGTGAGTTACAACGCCGATGCTGTCGATAAACTCACGAGTAGTCGCAGCCTGAACATTTACAAGCTGTCCACTGGGCGGAGAACTCGGAGAAGACTGTGAGGTGTGTTGGAGTTGGGCAGCGAGCGATACGCTGAGGAAAAGAAGAAAAAAAACTAGCAGGTTACAGATGAACACGGAGATACGCATGACAGCTCTCAAGTCGTGTAAGGCCTGTGGAAACTACGATGCCGTTGATTCAACTGCTTCGGGGTGTGGAGAATCGTGGCGTTTACGCTCAGAATTATTCGGCTTTATTTGCATGATGTATGAGGGATCGCACTGTCCTTTCAGGAGATGAACGAAACCCGCGATATTGCCTTTGAGAAGCCCCAGGCGGTCATATTCGGAATCTCCCTTCAAAAGTCCCAGAACATTCCCCGCCAGGCAGCGAAGCCAGTACTGCACGATGATGTAAGACATGCTGAATGTTTTGTTTTTAGCCCAGAGGTACAACGGGTTGATGATCTCAGAAAACCCCATTCGCATTCCCCCAATACGTCCAGAGCGAGAACCTAAGTGGACAGCAACAGCGCGAGAGAATTCAACCGGCATATGAGCATGTTGGGTCAACCGATGCGAATAGTCTCGGTCTTCCAACCATGCATACAAAGGCAAGCCTTCGTCAAAACGCATATCCTTGGTTGCTGAATAGCGCACGATCATGTTGCATCCGTACGCAGAATTTGAACCCGTATACGTCGAGGCCGCATGGGGTTGGTTTTTCTCATAAAGATCACATAGCTCACGGGATTTCTCCCGGGTAATCATCGCGCCCCTGCCGCCATCATGCAGCAGCCGGCCTGAAGCAATGACAATGTTTGTTTGCTTAGAAAACAGGTTTGCCATCTCTTTCAGGTAGCTTGTGCACAACTCGATGTCGTCATCAAAAAACGCAATCAGGTCGCACGCCAGGTTGGCTTGACTGAGCCCCGCATTGCGCTGGCTTGGCAGGCCCAACGGACCCGGCACAAATCGCACACCAGGGATCTCGAGTGTTTGCGTCAATATATGTTGCTTGTCTGGGCTAACGAGGAGAATTTCCATCGGCTGATACGTCTGCCGAGTGATAGACAGAACGGTATCATGCAAAATCGCGGCCCGATTCACTGAACAAATGATGACTGAAATCTTCATGGATGATCTTTAAACCGCTACTGCTTCCCGTTGGGGTTCTGTTGATATTGATCGATAAAACTTCAGCTTGGGAACGTCATGAAGCCACGAATCATAATAAGAAGACAGCTTTCCGTAGTTGTTGTCCCATGCACTGACGTTGCGTCCCAGCAATAGGCCGAGCAGCATTGCATGCAAACGGTTGGTGATGATGGTTTCATAAACAGAAAACAAATCTAGGCCATCCCGAATCATTTTGTCGCGGTGCCAATACCACAAGCTATGTAAATCGATTGGCGGCCCATATCGGCCAACGCCTTTCACCGTATTCACTACAACGCGGTGAGCAAGCTGACGGGAGATTGAAAATGTTCCGTGATCCCAATCGGCCATGGGGATACCGTTGGTTGATAAAGTTTCGGGACACGGCGAAGCTTCCTGGTCCCGACGCATCAACCTTAGCTTTGAATTCTTGGCTGCCTCCTTGGTTGGCTTCAATACGCCGGCCAGTGAATGGGCCATGTCAGGCACGGCGGAAACACACTTCAATCCGGCGTTTTGCAACAGATCCAGCGATGCAAAATCACGGGCGAACACATGTAGATTTTGATGCGCTGACATTCTGCGTACAGATGCTGCCAATCGCTCCTTTGAGCGAAAGTGGACCGACTGGGGAAGAAAAATGATCCGGTTCTGCGGGAATCGCTGGAGAATCGACTCCCGAAAACTTTGAAAGTGAAACCAAATATCTCCAAAGTTACCGCCGCCGTGCAGCAAAAAAATATCATCTTTTGTTATTCCGCTAATTTGGCGGGGAAAATCATAGTAGTTATAGCGCTTCCAGATATGCAGTTTGTGATCATCAAAAAACTGCTCACAACCCAGGTTAATGAGAAGATCTCCGACGTTGGTATGCAGCGGGTAGTCAACATAGATCAGCCTATGTCTGGTATCAAAGAATGAGGTAATGGTGGAGAGACGTTCTTTGAGTGCAGTTAATTGCTTCATTTCAATTAGCTCCTAGCCGAACGCGGAGAGATTAAAACGTGATCGCGGGATTAAGTCGTCTAGTTCTGCAATTACCAAACCACAAGACATCCACAAGACAACGCCGTCAAAACCGGTCAACACCTGTCCGAAGGGTGCACGCACCAATATGCTGATCGCGATGGCGCGCGCAACCACTGCAAAGCCCCGTTCCGTGGACAAAGGAAACATTCGCCGAAAAAGTAGGGCGATGGCGGCGATATAAAGAAAACAACCGATCCAGCCCAGTTGTAACGGTAAACGCAATAGCGTGCTGTCCAGCACAAAATTATTCAATCTGTCTTTGTTGGTCAGTCCAAAGCCGAAGGGATTCTTAGCAATCTGCTCCGAAAGGCTTGCATATTCCACGGCGCGTTCATGACCGCTCTCATCGTCCTCTATGGACTGGAATGAACTGAACCGACTTTGGACCGTATCTGCAATCGGCTGATACAGCATTGCCGGTAATAAAAGAAGAGACGCCACCCCCACGGTCACTAACATGCGGGATAAGTACTTTTTGTTAGAGGCGGCTATTGCAGCCATGCCTGCGCCCCATCCCAACCATCCCGAACGGACCAGCGTTAGCAAAAAGGAAATGTACCCAGTAACGGCTGCGGGAATGCGAGCCTTCCGCGTATCGGCGAACAATAGCAATAGTCCGGCCGTGAGTGCAGTGCTGAAAGGCCCGGGCGAATTCATCGTCCCCCATACGCGAAGACCAAACGGTTCAGGACGTCCCATGACCGAAACAGAAATATCACCACTATTCATCAACTCCAACCAATTGCAGTCCCATGCTGGCGCTTGGAGGAATTGATAAATCCCATACACCCCCATCACAAGAATCCCTGCGACAAACGTTCTTGTCACAATTTCTTTGGCCTCACCTCGTTTAAAAGAAAATTGCGCGATGTAATAACCGAAGCAGACCGGCGACAGCCAGTTCAGACATGAGACGAGGACATCTTTTTTCGATGGGTTGATCAATAACCCACACATCGCCCCAGCCCCGATGGCAAGCACCGCCAATAGATAGGGGCGGACACTTTTCTCAAACCAGGAGTGATTAAGGCTGGTACACAGAAACCATCCACTAATGAGTGCCGTAAGCAGTGGAGCCAGTAGGATGGGATTTGGATCCATCCAGGAGCTGCGAAAATCTACGATCCGCCGAATAAATGGGCTCAGAAAATAAAGCCAAAGAGTAAAGGCCACATATCTCGCGGGATTACAACGATAGAAAAATATTCCCGCTAGCACAGTGATCGCCGGAAACTCATAGTGCACCAAACCCGGCTTGACTGCGATCAATACGACAGTCAGGAACACAATTCCGGCAATGACCAGGCGTTCAGTCGGACGACGATATGCCGGGACCGCAAACCGCGGTGGATCGGTCGAAAAATCGAAAGATGAAAATGTGTGACTCATGAACGGCCTAGTTGCTGAGATTTCCCACCCAGCTTGGCAAAAGTCTCCCTAACACTGGAAAGATTCCGGCTCCGTGCGAAGCAAGCTCTTGAACATCGGCTCGCGAAAACAGAAGGCGTGGGCGTTCGACGCCCAAAAAGATCCGGAAGCTGAACTGAATGAAAAGAAATCGGCAGAAGGTTGACAACAGCAGCGCATAGGCGGCGCCTATCATTCCGAAGCGCGGGATCATCAGCATCATGAAAGGAACAGTTAATCCCAATCCGATGGTTTGCAATAACGTGACGATCCCAGGCTTGCCCAATGCCATCGCCGCTTGCGCCAACACGCCAGTTAAACTGGCAAACACGACCTCGATCAGCAACACTCGCAATACTGGGGCCGCGCTCATGTAGGCCCGTCCGTAGAGAAGATGCAGCACTGTCGGTCCAAATGCGTAGATCCCTGCTGCCATTGAAACCGTGCACAGCGTACTGACGCGGGCAGCACGCCCGGTGATGGCAACAATCTCTTCTTTTGTGCGCCCAACCGCTTTAGGAAACAGAACCATCACCACCGAAGCCTGAATGGTCATGCTCAACATTCTCGATAAGCTGAGCGCGACAACGTAGGTTCCCATTGCTTCTGCGCCCAACATTCCGACTGCCAAGGTCTGATCTACATACAGTGAAAGCGTCGTGCACAGATCGATTCCGTACGATTTGATTCCGTAAGAAAGCAGGGCCTTTGCTGACTCTTTGAGTTCACCCAGCGCCGGCTTGTATTTCCTCCAAAGCTCAGCAACCATCCAGAGAATTATGGGAAATGCTCCGAATACATATACGTAGCCCGCAGCAACTGGCGAAAAGCGATGAGCACATGCCAGCACAATTAAGCCGCAAAGATTCAAGGATGGAACCAACCACTGCGATTGGGTAGATGCTTTAAAATTTTCCGATGCCTCAAAGGTGGCACGGCATAGCTGAACCAGAATGCAGATGGGCGCGTTGATCAGGAAAATTTGCGCATAACGCACAACTTCCGGCGAATACAGATGCAGAATGCGCGGCATGAATGAGGCTGCAATTGCAGCCGCTAGAATGTTGATCGCGATACTAAGAAGTACTGCTGTCCCCACGAGATTTTTCGGCGGAATGTTGCCGCGGCGGAGGTTATACCGCAGCGCATTCGGAATGCCCAGCGTCATAGCATTGGCCAGGAAAACCGGCCACATAATCATGGCACTAAGCTCTCCTCTCCCTAATGGAGCTAATGCACGGGCAGTGATGATGCCTGTAGCAGCATTTACGCCGATCATGGCCGAGCGCGCCACGATGGAGTGCGCAATGGCTTGTATCGCGCTATTTTTCCGTATAACCATTTTTGGAGGCACGGCCTTTGTGGTTTCTTCGGTTTTGAGGACTGTCGCTGTCGATGAATTATTCATTCGTTAGCTCACCGGCAGAAGATCCGGACATAAACTCTTGGGGTGTTTTTCGTTGTTGAAGATTGTGTTGAGACAGCGCGGTGCGGTAGGCGAGCTCCAAGCGATCGACTACACGGGCCCAACTGAGCGAAGCAATAGCGTGCCTGCGGTTTTCAGCTCCCATGGAGCGCTGCAAGTCTTCGTCATTTAAGATCGCGATTAGCGCAGCGGCGAGTTCTCGCGCATTTCCAGGTGAAACAAATCGTCCGCCTGCCTCTGGGACCAAGTAAGGAAAACCGCCCGCCTTTGTCACAACCACTGGAGTACCGCAGCTCATCGCTTCAGCAACCGAAGCACCGTAGGGCTCACCAAATGATGGAAGGCAGTAGACCGTGCATTCATGCAGAAAGCCGGGGATGCGATCTCGCGCAACATTCCCTATCAATTCAATCTGATCACGGCATGGCATGGTCTTGACATACGCTGCCACTGCTTTTGCTTCCGTACCACCTCCAACAATTTTCAATCGACAGTTCGGAACAGCCGCCGAGACTTCGAGAAATGCATCAAGCAGAGTGAAAATTCCCTTTCGCTTTTGCAAATTTGCCAGGAAAAGGATGGTTGGAGCAGTAACATTTCTCTTTGTCATCGGAGAGAATGATTCTGTATCAATACCATGAGGCACAAATGTCGTCTTTGCCCGCATTTTTTCTGGATGCGGCAACCGATTTTCGGCGGCCGGTGAAGTGAGCAGCAGTATGGTGGCCGCCTTTTGTTGCCAGCTGACAATCGAATTCTTGATCTTTTCTAGAATCTTTCCGACCCGGGGATGTCGCGATGCTATCGAATCAGGATCTTTAGGCCATCTCGGAACAATTGTGCCCAACACGACCGGAACACCAGTTCCCACCATTGCCAGGCTCAGGCCCGCAAAAACTGGGTTCATCTGGTGGATCAACTCGACTGGCTCCGTGCGTTGCAAGCGCCGAAACAATAGGCGTGTTCGAACCATATACTCCAGACGGTCTAGGAGTGGCAGCCGAACCCGCGAACGAATCAAATGTAACGTGACATTCGCTGGCAGTTTTGAGCGAAGGGAAATCTTCCTTGCCGCAATGTGTAGGCGGTATCCACGTTGCGCTAGTTCGTGAATAAAGCCGTATGCAGTCAGGCCGTCACCGTGCGACTCGTGATCGGTCAAATAGTCTGATGGGTGCAATAAGAAAATACTGCGTAGCGGTCCTGATGAAATTTGATTCATTCTCAATCTTCTTAGCTCACCATAGGTTCATTGAAAGCTGGGGCCATCGTGTAGTGATTCGCCTCAAGATTTATTCCAATAGATTTCAAAAGCTGCAAAAATTGGTTGCGAAAAACCTGTATGTCGAACTGCATGGCATGATTACGCAGCAGATATGGCGACCAGATGTGTTGCGGGAATTCCTCTAAGGCCGCAACCAGGCTCGCCGTCTCTGGCTTGTCGAAGAACAAGCCCGTGATTCCATCAATGATGGTTTCTGTCGCGCCTCCACCGCGAAAAGCAATGGTTGGACGTCCCGCGGAGGCAACTTCCAGAGGCACCATGCCGAAATCTTCTTCGCCAGGGAACAACAACGCCCGGCACTTGCCAACATATTGTTGAATGTCTGCGTCGGCGACGCGCCCCACAAATTCGACCGTGGGTCCGGCCATTTCCTCCAGGCGTTTTCGATCCGGTCCATCGCCGATGATCTTTAAATTCCGTCCCAACAAATTGCAAGCCGCAATGGCGATGTCAATGCGCTTATAGGCGACCAATCTGGACAAAACCAGGAAATAGTCTTCCTGATCCGAAGTGATATGAAAGCGATTTACATCAATCGGAGGCGGGATCACTACAGAATGGCGGCCATACAGTGACTCGATGCGCTCAGCCACAATCCTGGAATTCGCTACAAATTGATCAGGCTGCCGTGCAGCGTTACAGTCCCATACCCGCAACGCTTTCAGGACTATTGGAAGCACATAGCGCGCGCTGGCCCCAAAATTTTCTCTTTGAGCGTAGTCGTCATAGCGCCAAACCCATCGCATTGGCGTATGACAGTAGCAAATGTGGAACGCATCCGGCCGCGTGCGTACTCCCTTCGCGTACCCCGAGGAACTGGTAATGACAATGTCATATTCGGTCAGATCAAGCGACCTGACACCTAACGGATAAATGGCGAAGTAATATCGGTGATACTTCTCTATTCCCGGCAGCGACTGCATCCACGATGTGCGAACTTGATCAGATGACAAAGTTGCAGGAAGCATTTTGGGAAGCGCAACCGTTGAAAAGACATCTGCTTCCGGCAACATGGCGCAAAGCTGCTCGGCTACGCGCTCCGCACCACCCCGCTGCGTAAAGTAGTCGTGAACGATGGCAATTTTCGACATGTGTATTAAGGAGTGATTACATCGCTCCCGATCCCTTGATAACTACAGGGATGGTGCGCGCAAGGATGCTCAAATCAAGCCAGAAGGACCAATCATCGATGTAGCGGAAATCCATGGAAATCCAGTGATCGAAGGTGGTGTTGCTGCGTCCACTCACTTGCCAAAGACCGGTGATTCCTGGTTTTACGGCGAATCTTCGCATCAGGTTCGAGCGGCTGAACAAAGACACATCACGTAGACTCATGGGGCGCGGTCCCACCAGCGACATGTCACCAATCAAAACATTGAATAGCTGTGGCAGCTCATCAAGGGACGTTTTGCGCAAGATGCGTCCGACTTTCGTGATGCGTGGATCATGTTTTATTTTGAAAATAGGCCCGTCGGCTTCGTTGAGCTTTTCAAGGTCCGCCATCATGTGCTCAGCGTTCATCACCATAGTGCGAAATTTGAACAACTTGAATTTGCGTCGACGATAGCCGTAACGTTCCTGAACGAATAGTGCCGGGCCTGGATCAGTGATCTTGATTGTGATTGCGATAAGAATTAGCAGCGGAGAGAGCAAAATGATTCCAGCACCTGAGAGCACTACATCCAACATCCTCTTGAACAATTGAGCGGCCACCTGGCCGACGTGATGAACAGAATAGACGGCGTTATGAGAACTCGATGTTTGCTTGCCAAGACGGCTCAAGCTGAACACGCTCTCGAATTGCACAACGTCCACTCCAACATCCTCGGCCACACCGATGGCTGCCTGAATACTGTCGTAGCAAGATTTTGTTGGCAGCGCGATCACGATTAGGTCAACTGCCGTCTTCAACAGAGTGGTTTCCAGATTTGCCACAGTGCTGATGTGCCGCTCCCTGATCTCGGGCAAGGCGGTTTCCATGCATTCGTCGTCCACAAAGCCAACCACGTTTGCTGTGCGGTAATGTTTGGTGCGGATATCGCGCCAAGCACGGCGGGCAATCGGACCGGTTCCCAGGATGAGGACGTTCAGTTTGTCACGCCACATTCCAGAGTCCAACGCTGCGATCAGGAAAAGCCGCAATGTAGTCAAAATTGTTATGGCGATTAGGAATAGGGGGAGAACTTTACCAATAGGTGTAGCCTGTGTCTTCAAAAGTAACAATCCGAAGATTCCAGTAATTACCAGCACACCTAAAAAATTGTTGGCAATGCGGCGCGTAATCGCTAAACCCGAATTCTGCTGTGCGTGCCGTGAGGGAAAACACAACGTCCAGGCAGCGATGAATGCGAACGCGAAAATCACATGCAGCACCGTCACCCGTGTCAATAGAAAGTTCGTCATTCCATAAGGCATGTGTGCGAAATCCGCAGAAAGAATTACCCCAAGCGCGACTGGGAGTGCCAGTGACCGCTCGACGAGATATGTGGCCCTATGAGCTACGGATAGATACGACGTTTGCACAGGTAGTTCCCTCCCTCAAACTGATTGCAGTTGGCGGAATATTTAGGATCACAAGGCGTGCCAGGAGTGCTTAACGCAATGGAACATAAGCACCCAGGCTCACCCAATGTACGAACGGAGCAATCTTGCTTATCTTGTTTTGCGGGACAATCAGAAGATCGCCTGGCTGCAAAGCCATGCTCTCTTCCAGTCGTGGATGATTGGGGTCAGTCAATTTCTTAATGTTTAAAAGCTTGGTTTGTGCATTTTCGTTATCTACGCGGCGATACAAAATCACTTGGGAATGCTTTGCCAGACCAGTCTTGAATCCGCCAGCCATGGCAATGGCCTCGACTGCCGTAGTTTCGCCATGGAGTTCGTAGCGACCTGGATTTGTAACTTCGCCTCCTACCACATACGAAGGCCGGACAAATTCCTGAAGGCTCAGGGTGATTTCCGGATCCTTGAGGCGCTCTCCTAGTTTGGCCAGAATGGTGGACTTGGCTTCCTCAACCGACAAACCGCCAATTTTCACAGTGCCAATCAGTGTGACCGAAGCCATACCATCTGGCTGGACTTCGATGCTCTGGTTATATTCCGGCGTGTAGCGATATTGCAGCTCCAGTCGGTCGGATGGCTGAATGCGATATGGTTGGTCTCGCTTGGAAAGGACCGGGGTGTTTTCAGCGAAAAGCGGTAACGAGCAAACCAACAATAAAATGAAATACTTGCGCATTATTTTCCTCCCTGACTCAGCTCGCAACGATTACGCTGCGATCCGAAAATGACTCCCTAACGAAGGTTCGTTGCGATTTGCGATATTCCAGGCCGCATACAATCGCCACCCCTGCGCAAAACGACATCATCCACGCAAGCGGTATGGCGATTACCAAATTTGGGCTGACGGGATCAACCGCGAAGGTTGGTTGTTGTGCAATTGCCACGTTTGCAACTCTTCCTTGATCAAGCACTCCTTCAATGCGGGCCTGTTCCCGTTTTTTTGCATAGAGCAAATAGTTATCTTCACTCTCTTTCACTTTACGTATCAGGGCATCGTGCTGCACTGTCGCGCTCGCCATATGCGCGAGCTGGGTTTGATAGCGAACGAGATTCTGTTTGAGCTTATCTCTGCGAGCGCGCATGCCGGCCAGGGCAATCCAGTCGCCCATGAAGTCTTTTTCTGTGGCCTGCCTAACCTGGTTCACGTCTGTTGTTTCTTCTGTATGAGTGTGATTGTTGGCCTGGTCGAGCATTGCTTGGGTATCGGCGATTTGTGCGTCCAACTGAACAATGAGCCGATCGTCCGATCTGAACTTTGAAGCCAGATCAGTTCGCCGATTCTTCAGCTCCAGCAGAGTTGCGGACAAGCGCTGCGCCAGATCCGAATCCGGGATAACACGCTTTTGGGTTACGACACGTGTATCCATATGCGAGATGGCTTGTGCAGCTGTGTGTATACGCTTTTCCGTCTGTGCAATTTGACCATCGAGATCTTCGTAAGCTGCCTGTGCTTCTGTGGTACGTTGCGCGAGTAACTGTTGCTCCTCAGGCGAAGCGAGCATGCTGTAATTCTTGCGGAAATCAGCCAGGGTCAGCTCAGACTGGGAAAGATCATTCGCATATTGAGCCGCTTGCTTCTCGAACAATTGATAAGTCCCGTTGGTGTTGTGGACCTGCACATGAGCTTCGAAATAACGGACCGCCAATTGGCGTAAAACTTTATTCGCCATCTCTGGGCTACGGGCGACATAGGTAACATTGATGATCTGAGATTTTCGTACCGGCTCAATGGTTAGGCCTTTATCGAGCTTGGTAATCGCGCGATCCAGTTCGGCAGGCGGAATTGATCCCGCCGCTCCACCGTTGACCAAACCAACGTCCAAAGCCACATCTCTAAGGACGTCCGAGCTGCGCAGCAGTTGTCCCTCGGAGTTCACTTGCATCTCGCTCTCTTCATGGGGCTGCGGCGTATAGCGCGTGTAGTCCGTGCTGATAATTGGGTCTTGGCGCTCGTTGTTTACCAGAATCTTCATCTCTGACGCATACTTTTTTGGCAAAAGAAGCACGGTGAGCGTGAGTAGGGCTGCAAATGGAACAGCCCACAACAAGCAAGTGCGCCACTCCCTCATGACGATCGAACTGATTTCCAATCCACTATTGCGAGACTTCATATTTCCCTCGAATGAACGGACGAAATGGATTCATTTCTGAAGTCGATGAACCACGGCGGTATTCATGTATCTTTGCGTAAATTGCCTGGACACCTAGCGCAGTCCGCTGCAAAGTAAATTTGGCCCGGACTCTTTCACGCCCTTTGTGGCCCATTTCTAGTCTGCGGGTGCGGTCCGCCAAAAGTTCGCAAATCGCGTCTGCCATCGCGCCTGTATCTTTCATAGGGACCATCAATCCTGTCTCGCCGTGCACCAGGATTTCAGCTACCCCACCTCCGTTAGTGGCAATAACGGGCTTTGCAGCAGCCATGCCTTCGATAATTACCTGCCCAAATGGTTCGGCGAGAGTCGAGGCATGTACGACAATGTCCAAATCCTCAAGCACTATCGCCATGTCCGAGCGGAACCCGGTAAAAGTCACGACGTCATCCACTCGCAGTTGAGAAGATAAAGTCCGAAGTCCGCGCTCATATTCCTGTTCATCAAACAGCGCCGAACCCACAATCTGAAAACGTGCTTGAGGAAATTGTGATTTAACGATTGCAACTGCTTGCAAAAAAACATCTTGGCCTTTCCACGGGCAGATTCTTCCGATAAGACCAACCTGTAAGTGTTTTTTGCCAGCAGGGCTCTCAAATAAAGGCGGCAATGTCGTCCCATCATGGATGACCGCCGTGCGATCTGATTCAAATTTCAAGGTGTTCAACACAGCTTCGGACACAGTCATGATAAAAGTTGGGGTTGCTCTTGCCAGAAAGCGAAAAACTTTCACCACCGGTCCAGGCAAGTAATCGCTCTCGATGCGATCACGCAGGTGCCAGATCACAGGGACAAACGCCAGTCTTCCTGCTAAGCCTCCAATGATGTCGGCTTTGAGAGAATTTGTGTGTACGATGTCGATTTCTTTTTTGCGAATAAACTGTCGAAGCCGATTGATATATCTGGCAATCTGAAAAACCTGCCTGAACTTCAGCAAGGTAGCGATTCCCAAGCGGTCTTTCTTGGCCCGGCGCAAGTCTTCCGGTAATTCGAGAATGTGGACTTCCGCGAGGGGCCTCAGCGCCTCCGCTAGCGGTCCCTCGGTGCACAACACCACGATCGGTCTCACGAGTTCACGATCAATACTGGCAATCAGGTTGAGAAGGGCGATCTCACCGCCGCCCAGCATTGCCGTGTGGTCAAAATACATTACCCGTAACGGGCCTATGTTTTTCATAGTGTGATTGGGAATTCGAGTTTCAACGGCGTTGCACTTTGGTAGCGACTACGTTCAGTACTGATTCACAATGGTCTAAATAGAGAGTGTCTGTATCTCGCGCCACGAATTGAACAGAGTAATTTTCTTTGCGCTCGGCTCTTTCAAATCGATAAGTCACAATCAAATCAGATTCAGTACGGCGGAGTTTTTTATCTTCGCGAACTCTTACAACACAAGTGGGTTGCATTCCGTTGGTTTGCTCAAGCTTAAAAAACAAGCCTGTGCCATGTACAACTGGCTGCCATTCAATATTCTGGGCCAGAGCGGGTAGCACCAAAACGTAGAATCCGACAACCAATTTAAGCTGCCACATTATTCCCTTTTTCAACCGGCTCAATTTCAAAATCGCTAACGCTAATGGCTAACGAACGCTGAATAATCTCCACGGAAATGACAAGTTTCGACCCAGGACCGCGGCCCACCAAGGTTCCTTCGATCTGATCCAGCGAGCCGCCAACAATGCGCACCCGTTGCCCAACCTTGATAAATGGATATGGCGTACAAGAAATGCTGCTCGATAACACAGCCTGGACGTCGCGTATTTCCTTCTCCGCTACCGGTAATGGAGTACCACGGACGCCAACAAACTGTACGACGCCTGGAGTTTTCAGGACCTGTACCCGTGACTCGTTGCTGGCAGAAATCTGCACGAATACATAGCCAGAAAATAGCGGCACCGACACGGGCTTATTACGGTCGCTCCATCGCCTCATTTCCGTAATGAGGGGAAGAAACACGGAAACACCTGTACTCTCAAAGAATTGCGCGACGACTTTCTCTTGCCGCGAACGAGTGGAAACTGCATACCATGGATGTTGATCGCTTGTAGGGAATGTCAGCATGATGAAGTCCGTAGCTCCGCCTCTTCAGTCCCATGTGTACTTTTCGATCAGGACATCCGAAGAATCAGTTTTTTTATGATGGGCTCGTCTTAGAGCCGCTGGATTAACTACTCAGACACTGCGAGGTGACTGTAAAATTAGTTAACGTTGACATCCCTGCTGTCTGGAGGAATGCTTTCTGTCGTCTTGGAAGCGTAACGAAATATTCAACAATTTTGAGAATGAAAGCAAAGTTAAAATTCTTATGCTGCCCATAAACAGTTGTGCCTTTTATTTCTTAAACTCAATTCCATACATGACCCAATTTGAAGGAAAGATCAATGTGACTGCACACAACGAAAGCCGATAGCCGCCAATCTCGAAAAGACCATCGAACTCCCCGACGTTCAAGGCCGAATCGACCACATGTCGCTCGATGTGAAGAGGCAGAGACTGTTCATAGCCGCACTTGGCAATAACGCTGTCGAGGTGATCGATCTAAAGGCGGGAAAGCGGGTACAGTCTCGAAGAGTCGCCGTAATTGATCGGGAAAAGCGTACGGTGGTCGCGAACTGGGAAACCGCAATGGCATTCGCCAACTATCCAATGTCACTCGATGAAGCCGACCATCGATTATTTGTCGTAACCCGGCTTCCGGCACGACTACTTATCTTCGACACAAATACAGGCAAGGTCATCCAGAAGCTTGCAACGGTCGGTGACTGCGATGACGTGTTCTACGACCAAAAGCGAAAACGCACCTATGCCAGTGGTGGCGATGGCGAGATCGCTGCGCTGGGCCGGTCAACTTCATTCCTGGGAACTTTACCGGCATCAGGCCATGCAATCAATGGCACATCTCAAGCCCCCTCTTGGGTCGGGTGCGACCGTGCGCCGCGGGACATACAATAAGGCAGATTGAACTCCGCGTTGAAGCCAAGAATTCTTCTGATTGAACTACGGTCTGATCGAGAACCAACATCTTTAAGATACGATGGCAAGATCGTGAGTAAGGAAGGCAAATCTCGAAGGCAATTTCTCAAGTTGGCAGGAGGCACAGCTGCCGCGGCTCTGTACGGTTCTGGGGGATCACTGACCGCGGGCGGCACTCCACAACAGCTCGGACGGCCCTCCTCACCTACCGAAAGCAGCTCGCCGGACTATGCCCTGCGCATCGAATCGAGTGCGATTGAGATTGCTCCGAAGCGCATCGTTTCGACGATCACTTTCAACGGCCAGTTCCCAGGCCCGTTATTGCGTTTCAAGGAAGGCCAGCCGGTGACCGTCGAGGTGCGCAACGACACGGATACCCCAGAACAACTGCATTGGCATGGACAGTTCGTTTCGACGGATGTGGATGGCGCCGCGGAGGAAGGAACGCCTTTCATCCCAGCGCAGGGAATGCGACGCATCGCCTTCATCCCGCGTCCCGCCGGTTTCCGTTTCTACCACACGCACAATCGGGCGGGTGCTGATCTCCATGCCGGACAGTACAGTGGCCAAGTTGGGCCAGTTTATATCGAGCCAAAGCGCGAGCCAGGAAACTACGACCGAGAAGTCTTTCTCGTCCTCAAGGAGTTCGAGCCGTCTTTCAGTCAAGGCGGCGACATGGCCCAGGATTTTCTGACTCCCGCCACGCGAGTCAAAGAACTCGAAACGGTTGGTGAGACCGCGATGAAAGCGTCACTCGCGAAGGGGATGCCGCACGGCTACGAAGTCGGCTATCGCTATTTCACCATCAATGGCCGCATGTTGGGCCACGCCGACCCGGTGCGGGTGAAACAGGGCGAGCGGGTGCTCTTTCACGTCCTGAATGGCAGTGCGACCGAGATACGCAGCCTGGCCTTGCCGGGGCATTCCTTCAAAGTCGTTGCGCTAGACGGCAACGCCGTGCCTACATCTGCCGAAGTGCCGGTGCTCTGGCTCGGAACAGCGGAGCGTATTTCCGCCATCGTTGAGATGAATCATCCGGGTGTGTGGGTCTTGGGTGATCTTTCCGATGATGACCGTGGTCACGGGATGGGCATCGTCGTTGAGTACGCGGGACACAAAGGCAACCCCATCTGGACAGCGCCGAAACCCTTTCATTGGACCTACAGGCGCTTCGCCTCACCGAACGGAACTGCTTTAGAGCCAAGCGAAGTGATTGACATGACTTTTACCAAGCGGAACGCGGCTGAACATGGATTCAACCTATGGGCTATTAACGACGCGATGTTTTCGAGCGACTCGATGATGCCCGCGTACCATCTTCGCCAAGGCAGGCGTTATCGCTTGCGCATGCGCAATGCCAGCGACGACATTCACCCGATCCATCTTCACCGCCACAGTTTCGAACTCACCAAGCTCGCAGGGAAACCGAGTGCAGGTGTGATGAAAGATGTTGTTATGGTCGGTGGATATCAAGAAGTCGAAGTAGACTTTATCGCTGACAATCCCGGTCTGACGCTGTTCCACTGTCATCAGCAACTGCACATGGACTTCGGCTTCATGACCCTATTCGATTACGTCTGACGGAACTCAGTTGAGTTCGCGTCTACACTCATGCATCTCATGAGGAGCCAATTCGATGGCGCTGAACATTGACGCAATCTGGGCGAAGCGCGTAGCAAAGGCGATCTTGCTCGTCCGTGTTCTGGTAGGTTGGGTATAGTTCTTGTTCCCGGATTCATTGGGTGTTGGACGCTTTGTGAAAATCGGCATTCCATGGCCTCACGTCATGGCCCCATTCGTCGGTGTGGTCGAGATTGTCTGTGGCACTCTGCTGCTGGTCGGTTTCCTTACCCGCCTGGCGACCGTGCCGCTGCTCATCGACATTTCTGTTGCCTTATATTCGACGAAGATCGTCACACTCCCAAAAAACGGACTCTGGCGTACGTTGCACGAGGCCCGGACCGACGTAAGCATGCTGCTTGGCTTGATCTTTCTTTTGCTTGTTGGTGGCGGATCACTCGCTCTCGATGTCTGGCTTGCGTCCAGAAGGCTTGAGGGCAATGCCTGAACACACCGTTCCCGAACTCTCCGAGTCTGCCACTCTATCAGGGATATGGGAACTTGCTTTGTTTTTTCTGCGTCTGGGAACCACGGCTTTCGGTGGGCCAGCGGCTCATATCGCCATCATGGAAGATGAGCTTGTGCGCCGCCGACGGTGGCTTTCTCGTGAGAAATTCCTTGACCTGCTCGGTGTGAGCAACCTTATTCCTGGTCCAAGTTCGAGCGAACTGGCGATACATATTGGCTATCTACGCGCTGGATGGATAGGACTACTGGTTGCGGGAACCTGCTTCATTTTTCCGGCAGCAATCATCGTCACGGTCCTCGCGTGGTTCTACGTCCATTTCAGCAAGCTTCCTGCAACCTCGGCGATCCTCTATGGAGTCAAACCTGTCGTTATTGCCATCATCCTGCAAGCTGTCTGGGGACTGGGACGAACGGCATTAAAGACGAAATTTCTTGGGCTTGTGGGAGCGTTCTCGGTGGTCGCCGTGTCATTGAGAAAACATCCGCTTCTATTGCTGCTGGTCGTTGGTAGTGTCGCTTGCCTGAGGAATCTACGAACATCGCTCCGATCTTTCTCCACGTTCGGTTTCTTAGCTGGTCCCACAGCGGCTTTGGGCGGTACAGCAGCTTCGTTCAGTTTGGTTTCTCTGTTTCTAGTGTTTTTGAAATTGGGTGCGGTTGTATTTGGGAGTGGTTACGTCTTGCTGGCATTCCTTCGCGCCGACTTGGTCGTGCATCGCGGTTGGCTTACCGACTCGCAACTGGTTGATGCCGTAGCCGTGGGTCAGGTGACGCCGGGACCGGTGTTTACGACGGCCACTTTTGTCGGTTATCTCCTTGGAGGCGTTCGAGGTTCGGTGGTTGCAACAGTCGGTATCTTCCTCCCTGCGTTTCTGCTGGTCGCGGCAAGTGGGCCACTGGTGCCGCGAATTCGTAGATCCAAAATTGCCGGTGCTTTCCTTGACGGCGTGAACGTTGGGTCGCTCGCGCTGATGGGCGAAGTCACCTGGCAGCTTGGCCGAACCTCACTCGTTGACGTAACCACAGTGGTTTTGGCACTCGCGTCGCTGGGAGCACTATTTCGGCTGCGCTTGAACTCAGCCTGGCTCGTTCCAATTGGAGCGTTCGCTGGGGTCGCTGTCCGCGCGTTTCAAAGCTTGTAGCCGTATAAGGTCGTGGTGTTCATCCACCCGCACCGTAAAACGAGCTTGACTCTAGCAGCGCTGCGAATACCAAAAACGACTACGATTGCAAGTCGCACGGCAGCGTATGCTCACGGATAGTCTTGATGCTGCGAGTGCAGCCTTTGTAGTCGGCTATAGGAGCGCAGGCAGTTTCCAATTGCAGCCTGAATTTTGAACCTACAGATCTGCTTTGCCGGCACGAAAGCGGACTGAAAGCGGACTGAGAAAACAAACAAGCGTTTCGAATTGGCTTGTTTACACTCACTTCGCGCGGCCTGCATGGGAACCACTAAAAATAGCGGACTGAGAGCGGGCTAAACTAAATTTGTTGATTCGACGTACGTTCTTTGGAATGATGGTGGCCAGGGACGAGTTGAACTGCCGACGCCAGCCTTTTCAGGGTAAAAATAAACAGTGTTTCTAGCAAGCTGGAGGTGCCTCCCGGCTCTGCAAGTTGTTGTAAATTTCTGTAGGAAAGACCAACTGGGGGTAACGTTTTCGTGAGCTGTTTCGTGTTAAGGCCGGCGAACACACCGCCATCACTTTTCAGAACGAATTTTCCAGAAAACGATCTGAGTCCTAGTAGTCAAGACGTTGAATATAAAGCTGGCCTTTCATGGTGCGAAGAACGAACTGGGATCGTTCCGGTGTCTTTATTTTCCCCAGCAGGCCCTTTGCGCCCAGGGCACCCAACCCTCGTTCATTCGGGCGGTCATCATATGCTGCCCACTAACAAGAAACAACAACGAAGCCTCGTGGAGGACAGCCCTTCGGCAAGGATGTCCTCGTGCCGTTTGCACTTTTCTAGGAGTGGGAAGTGAAGTAGATCCTGATCATGCCGGGGCGGTGTAGAACTGCTCAATGGCTGCCCGCATACGTTGACGACTTTGTTGCGGCGACAATCCGCAATCGTGTTCGATGGCTTCAGCATTTACTGCCAAGCCGTCGTCCTTGATTTTTTCACGAAACCATTTCGAATAGTCATTGCGATGCAGATGATACGTCCAGGTCTCATCGTCCACGCCGTCAGCCATTTGCATGAACGTCACTAGATTTTGCGCCTTCAAGTTCAACTTCCCTTGCGGGCCACGGAAATAGAAGCTTTGTTCCGGAGAAAGTTGGCCTTCCGCATAAGACCTACGATGCCTTCGCCGCTCGCCCTTTGTCGTGTGAATCTTGGCTAATGTCACTTTGTCGCCTTGCTTGCGAAACCACACCAGAGCCTGACCAGTTTCCGGTTGGAGTTGCTGCACCTGTGGAATCTCGCCGTTAACATTTCGCGCGAACTCGGCGATTGAGTCCGATGCTGACGTTCCTGTCGCGATTACAACGTCAACCGAGCTCAATGCCACCGGCGAAACTTTATCCGGGTGGACCGTGACAAACATCATGCCGCCAAATTCGACGGGGAACGTAGTGGCTGCAGGCGACCAGGGAGGGGGAAGCATATGGTGTGCTTCATCGAGAATGATCCAATGCGGCCGTCCGGTTTGGGTGCGTAACTCGGCCAAACGGGGTAACAGGCTTTGAAAGAATTCGGGGCGGTCGCCAACTGAAATCGCCAGCAGGTTGACTACGACATTTTGATTGGCAACTTCAAGGGTTTTCATTACCGCATCTGGATCCGGTCGCTCCTTTGCGGTTCCCAACGAGATCGCACCGGCAAAGTTTTCATAATCTCCTTCCGGATCCACAAGGCAAAATTGATATTTCTGTTCGGCCAACTGTTCAACGATTCCGGATACAGCTGTCGATTTGCCGCTGGCGGAGGGCCCAACGACCAAAATGCTGTTTCTTCCCGGATTGATGCGGAGATCAATTTTTTCATCAGCTGAAGGAGTTCCTACCGTAAGTGTTCTCCGGTTTAGTTGGGAATCCAACGATTCCAAGTCGTCGTCCAGTAGTCGATCTATGAGCTCACGAACTCCATCGCCATTGGCGCCGATCGTGACCAAGTCTGCTCTCTCTCTCAGAGCCGGTAACGCGTTGGCGACGGCAACACCGCATTCCGATAAAGAGAGAAATGGATGATCATTTTCAGCATCTCCTACCGCAACTGTATTGTGTGGTGACATCCGCAATTCATTGAGAGCGGCGGTCAAGCCTGATGCTTTGTTCAGGCCGGAGGGTAGCACCATGACTGCTCCTTTGTTAAAGATCACCTGCAAGTCGAGGCCGAGTTCTCTGATTGCATCGAGAACTGGTATGTGATTGGGCTCCCATGTTGCAATGATGCATCGTCCCGCATCGAATTTGACGTTACGCTCATTCAGCAGGTCCATGAGTTGTTGATTCGGAGTCTCACACAATGATGTTTCTTCGTGGGTCGCGGGATCATAGATCAAAGCCCCGTTTTCCACGACGACTTTATGGAATATGTCGAGAGTAGAAAAAATGTTTTTAAGGTCAGGAAGATGGCGGCCCGTCACTAAGACTACCTTGCGTCCCGAGGCCCTGACTCTTTTGAGCGCGCCAATTGTTTCCTCAGAGACGACACCGTGACTTGCTATGGTGCCATCATAGTCAACGGCAAGAACAGAATATCGCATCGCGCTGATAAGATGCTGGTCTCACGCATGGAGTTCGTTACTTCACCTGAGCATTGTCAAAAATGTGGTTCCAGCACTAAACACAACGCGAAAACGAAAGAGGCCGCAATCAAGCCCGCACCAGGAAACGTGAGCACCCACCTCCAGATAATGCGTTTTCCCCAGATCCATCGCACCTAATGCCAACCACGCACCGCGCCGACACCCGGACCTTCTACGGATTGACAGAGGCACCTCGTCGGGCACAAAGGCAACCCGAGAGTTGTGCATAACGTCACCATATTTCATTCGTTTGGCACCGGCGCTACATGAGGTCCACCACCCGGGCCAACCGTCGCCAAGCGCCCAACACGCTGGCTCTTGAGATTAACTAATCTCGGACAAGCAGAAGCCGTGAGGCGAGGCGTCGATCAGGTGGCGGGTACGGCATCCTTACTTCTAACTTCGGAAGAAGCTCAGAGGCGGATTCCCTTCGTAGGTGATGCGCCCACTGGTTGAGTTAAAAGAATAACTTTCACTCAGGACCGTCTTTCGGCTACGAAATTTTATTGGAGTTCGAGCATTACAATCTCGGGATTTGATCCCAGCCGCAACGGCGGCCATCCCACCACTCGAGATCTCATGAGCCTCTCTTCCGAGCCAATGCCCGAAGGCCAAGGAAGCTAAAGAAATACATTGCTTGAAATATCGCCACGGGCCCCATCTCCCGGTAATAACCGGTAAAGAAGCCCGCCACTGGAAGAATCAGAAAAAGAGAGTGATAGCACTCGTAGAATTCTCGGAGCCATCAGGCCACCTCTGTATTTACGCTCTGTCAATAAACGAAAGCACATTTCGAGCACCCAAAGGCAGCCGTGCAATAGGGCAAAGCCGACAATAATCAGCAGAATTGATCTCTGCCTATGCGGCGTGACCAATAGCGAGAGCGAAGCAAATACGCAAAACAAAATGAACAATCCGAGAATCAAGCCCACGGAGACCTGAACCCAACTAGGGAGTTCCTTGTCTTTACGTTCCAATTCCGCTGAATCGGTCATCTTGACAATCAAAAAACACGCAACCGAAAGTTGTTGTTCCTTGCAGTGAAAACTTGATGCTAAGGAGGTTTCCGGTTAGCACGGAAGTGCGGAGACCGGACAACTATCGTGCTGCAACATTCTTCCGATTGTTTGCCGTACAAGATCGCACTAGATTGGACATGTTCGGACAGTCTGGTCGCTGTCATTAGGCTGCCTAGTAACTCGGGGGAGGGCTAGGCAGCTCCTAATTTTTCGGCAAGCGCTTGCGGGGGCGCAGCTAAGTTCCTAGCGTGATTCAAAATCGCACTCGCTTGTGTAGAAATGTTCGCATTGCTCGTCTTTCTTTCCCGCGCTATCCCCCGAATTGGCTATTTGCGAAGTTAAAACAGTCCCGTATAACCAACACTGTTCAATTGCACTACTCAAAAAAAGGGCGGCTTAGGACTCTGGGGAGGACTCGCCGCCCTTTTATTGTCCAGCCGGATTGCAAAAGACAGGGCCACCTGATGCAATTCCGCCGGGCACAAAGATTCTATATGGCCTGAACTCATACAAAAGCGCACTTTCGGGGAATAGCGGCCGCACTCGCGTGCTAGGGGTTTCGTGGTATTGTGCCATGAACGCCACGTCCGCGAGCTTTGCATGGGACTGTCCGCCCGCGCTCTAAAATCATCTTTGCCAATGATGGCAAAAGCCCGCACTAATATTCGATGGAATCCTGAGTTGAAAGAATGATATTGCGCGGACTGCGGAGTGACTTCCGATCACACGACGAAAGAGGACGCCATCCAGGAAATGTCATCCAAGAATATTTGCAACCGGAGATGGTCTCCGGTTATCTTATCAGTAATTCGGAGATGTCTTCCGTTTCTATTGGAACTTCCCGCGTTCTTCAACCCACTCCCTGGTAGATCCTTACAAGCCTTCTAACCTCGTTCTGTTCACTTTCGGACAACCAAGGTCGAAAATGAACACCAAACCAAAGCAACAGTTTGGATAACTGAAGTTATTTCATTTTGCAACCACGGAGTTACCGTGAACTGAACAGCGGTCGGCAATTTGCAAACGACTTTGTTTGAATCTCCACTTTGGCAGGAGCACACAAGAAGATGAACTTGTTTCTTTACGATTTTCGGTATGGATTTCGAGCACTCTATAAAAACCGGGGATTCACCCTCATGGCGGCGTGTACGCTCGCCCTCGGAATCGGTGCGAGCACTACGATGTTTGGCGTCATCAATGCGATACTTCTCCGGCCCCTTCCGTTCGATCATCCTGATCAGTTGGTAAGGATCTATTCCACGAAAGCCTCAGTTTCCGAAGGGCCATCCCCCCTCAACGTGCGTGATTTTGCCGCTCAGAATCACACGTTCGAGCGCATGGCCGTTTATGACACCTGGAGAAAAAACGTCAGCGCGATGCCGGGATCAACTGAGCCTGAGCAACTACCCGTGGGCTTGGTGTCTGCCGAATATTTCGAAGTCCTGCGCGTCCGCCCCCTCATCGGTAGGTTATTTACGCCAGAGGAGAATATTTGGGGAAAACACTTCGAAGCGATACTTACTTACGAATTCTGGCAAACGCATTTCTCCGGAGATTTGTCGATTTTAGGCAAGACAATCCGGATCAATGATGAGCCTTACATTATTGTCGGTGTCATGCCGAATACCCTTCCAGGCTGGTGGCTTGAGGGCCGGCATGGCAGGACCCAGCTTTGGACTCCATTTGCTCCTTCGGCGACGGTATGGGATGAACGCTCGCGCGGCGACGGCGATTTTTTTGCGATTGGCCGCGTGAAAGACGGTACGAGTCTCGATCAGGCGCGTGGCGACTTAAAACAAATTGCCAGCCGTCTGGCGAAACAGTATCCGCTCGACCAAGGTATTAGTGCCGACATCCGGCCTCTTGCTGAAGACCGGGTTGGGAAGCTACGTCCCATGATCTTATTGTTGATGGGTGCTGTGACGTTGATTCTGCTGATTGCCTGTTCCAACGTTGCCAATTTGCTTCTGGCAAGGAATTCTAGCCGTAATCGCGAAGTCGCACTCCGGATGGCTCTGGGGGCTGAACAATTCGCAGTGATGCGCCAATTTATGGCGGAAAACCTGACTCTCGGGCTTCTGGCCGGAATCATCGGCGGTTTGCTGGCCTGGTGGGGCTGCAACACACTTGCCCATATCCATCCTGTTCAACTACCGCAACTCGCGATGGTTGGCGTCGATGGCCGTGTCATGCTCTTCGCTCTGGCCTTGTCGATCATAAGCAGCGTTCTGTTTGGACGCTTTCCTGCCTGGATTAGTTCGCGGTTGAACCTGTCGGAGTCCCTCAAGGAAGGAGGCCGTGCCAAAACTTCCACCAAAGGACGCCAGCACCTGCGGCGCGCATTTGTGGCCAGTGAGATGGCCTTTGCCGTTATGCTTCTTATCGGCACTGGGCTTCTTGTCCAAAGTCTTTTGCGTTTACGCGAACAGGACCCCGGTTTTCGCGTCGACCACATTTTGAGATCGCACCTTTTCCTGCCCAGTACGCAATATGCGAACCCAACGCGTATCACCAGTTTTGTTGATCAGTATGCAGATCGGGTGCGCAGTCTTCCCGGAGTAGTCGACGCAACCATCAGCGCAGCATGTCCGCCCGACGACCAGTGGGTCCAGAATTTCACCATTGCTGGCCGTCCCGCTACAACCCTTGCAGAACTTCCCACGGCGACCTTGAATGTCACAGACTCTCACTATCTGAAAACCCTCGGTGTTCCTTTGTTGAAAGGGCGTGGTTTCACAGATGCCGACAGCGACAGCAATCCGCCCGTTGCGCTCGTCAACCATGCGTTCGTCCAACGCTATTTCCCACAGGAAGACCCAATCGGCAAGGTGATCCAACTCGGACTTCCCCGGGAGATGACCTTCTTCAACGGCTCCAACGAACGCCTCACGATTGTAGGGGTGGTTGGCGATGCGATGAATCGCGGCTTATCACTTCCAGCAGGACCAGAAATTATAGGGCTCTTCCGGCAATTGCCTGATCTTAATTATGGTTTCAAAAATTTGATTGTGCGGACGACCCTCAACCCTCTTGACCTGAGCACTTCAATTGGCCAGCAACTGCATTCGCTCGATGCTAACCTGCCGTTCGCGGAAGTTTCCACAATGGGTGACATCATGGCGGCACAGACTGCTGACCGCCGCTATACAACGAGCTTGCTGGTATTGTTCGCAGTCTTAGGCGTCGTCCTCTCAATCGTCGGCGTCTACGGCGTCATTTCCTATGTCGTCACTCAAAGGACCGCAGAAATCGGCTTACGCATGGCGCTCGGTGCAAGACGGGAAGATGTTGTTTGGTTGTTTCTAAAACAGGGGCTAGGCATGGCGCTAGTTGGGGCATTCGTGGGCATATGTGGAGCATGGTTGCTTCGTCAAATGGTTTCCGAACTTGTTTTTGGGATTTCTCCGGCCGACCCGGCGACTTTCATTGGTGCGGCATTACTGCTCATTGGATTCGCGGGAGCAGCCAGCTTTTTGCCCGCGCGGCGTGCGGCTTCCACTGATCCGATGGTAGTGTTGCGGAATGAGTGAGTGACCTCACATAGGTCGCTCGCTAGTCAAGGTGTCCGAGAAGACTTGGGGTGGATGTGATGGTTCCGAGCGTTGCTATTGTGGTTCTTACAGAATCACAAACTCTTCCAGTTCCGGGTAGGTCTTTACAAGCGTTGCTGGGGCCATGGTCTTTTGGCCCGAGAGCAACGCTTTCAGCTCAACCGCGTTGGCCGGTGCCTGCCCCCTGGGATGATTGTTCGCTGCGACAAATGTCTGATCGGCCTGCGCGGCGATGCTTTCAATTTTGTTCTTGATCTTCTCCAAGTTCGGCTTGGAGTACATGTAGTCGTAACCGGCGTCACGGTTTTTGGCAGTGAACCACCGTGGATGGCTATCCGCTCGCAAGCTACAAAGTGGACTTTAAGACCAGGTAGGTTCTGCTCTGGCGTAATGTTCAGCGGACGACGGGTTTGCGATGGACCGGGCGTTTTCAACAATTGGCTCTCACTCAGGGGCAACGGGCCAAGTACCCATTCAACTGATCTGGCGACCATTTTTTGAGTTGCGGGCGAGTCGTCGGCAAACCTTCCCTTACCGGATCATGGAAGGTTAGCCTGTCACTCGGGAGGAATGAGTACAGCACGTATGGAAATGGCGTCGATCTCCTCTCGCGTGAGGTCACACACGACGGTTTACGAGCTGCACTCGACCTGTACCTCGACCCAAACCGCATCTCCGAACTCGGCCTCGTCCAGAACCTTCACCGTGTGGGGCACGAAGCGATAAAACCGATAGTCCAGTGCGGCGTCGCCGGACTTCAAGCTGCCTTTCCAGTCGGCATACGCTCGAAAACGTTGCCCGTACGCCCTCTCAGCGATTTCTGCATCCCCGCCCGTTACCAGATCACCTCGTCCGAACAGTTGCAGGCGTCGTCCGGGATCCGTCCACTTCTGTTCCGACGCGAAGATTGCTACTGCCATCGAGGAATTCGCGCTCACATTTAGGCAGTGAAGGGACTGGGGATGGGACATGAAATAGAGCACAAGATCCTCCGAATAAGAGTAGTAGGCGGTGTTGACGTGTGCCTCGCCGCCAATCGTGATCGTTGCCCATGCCCCTAGTGGGGTCCCGTCGAGCACACGCATGATGCTGCGCCGCACTCGCTCGGCTGTGAGTCCCTCAACTTCGCTTGGCGTGCCATCCACGCGGATCGCCCCCATTTGTGTGAACATGGTACCTATGCCGCAATGGATTTTGCCACAAGCCAGAACCAAATTCTTTGGTGAAGTGATGTTAAAAAACAAACCTTGGGGCGCACTCGCAGCTTCCCAGATCGCGCTGTCTTGCCGCCAGATCCTTCCCCAATACCACTGCATACAGCCCAGATAAAGTTCGGTGGTCTGAACCAAGACGTGCCCCAGAAGGAATTCGCATCTGTTCCAACTCGCGTCCCGAAGCGTGGCACAGTCGAGCGCAAGTCCCCGCACTGTTACCGTCAGGCTAAAATCGTGCGATGTTCCAAAAACGAAACATTGACAAGAGTTTCCCCGGTGTCGGACTACATCACACGACTTCTTTATCGAGGAGTTAATTCGTCTGCTTCTTCGGCTTATCGTTCTCGATCAGGAACTCAAGACCACAGTGCTTGCACGTCACCCGCTTCGCAAATATGAAGTCCATCGGCGTCTTCACTGTGGTCACTTTGTCGCAGTACGGACAGGTGAACTCACGTTCCTGGAACTCAGGCAGCTCGGCATGCATCACAGCTTCTTCCATTCGGTCATCGCCATTAGCTCATCTTTGATTTCCTGTATTCGCTGTCGTCTCCGCTCACGATCAGACTCGGCAACTGACCCTTTCTGATGCTTGTAAAGCTCATTTTCTTGCTTCAACGCGTTTATTTCCTCACGCAAGCTGCGGACACGCTCAAGAACAGATAAGGGCATAGCCAAAAATATAGCAGTATGGTGATAAATCTTATGTCCAGTGACAAGCGGACGGCAGCCAAGCATCAGAGGCCCGATTAGTCGCGCCTGCTTTGCTGCAGGCTCAATCTGCCTGTATGTTCGGAGATTTCCTGAACTAGCTCCAGAAGCTGTCACCGTCTTTCTTCGTGGACGCCCGCTCGCACAGTAGCTGCGAGTGCTCCCTATTGTTGTCTGTCATATTTCCCAAGTTTGTGATGGGAATGGCACCGACCAAAGGTGCTATACAAGTACATCAAGGGCCTATACATCAAGTCCTGTATCCGATGATGAATATTAACTAATAATCGGCCACTGGGTTTCCCTGATAATCAGCTAGCTTTTCTCTCTGGCCACACGGCATCGGCATCTCAGGTCTTGATGTAGCAGATCATGGTCGGCATCCATGATCTTTAGCATGCTGTCTCAAAGCGCCGATGACACGCTCCTTTTGACCAACCGCCATTTCCAGTTCTTTATCCAGACGCATAAACGTCCCGTGCTCTCTGGCACGAAATGCGGCAAGCTGAGCGCCGATTAGCTCTACGAGTTTTTGTAGTGCTTCCGTTACCTGATCTTCCAGTGCGGCATATTCGGGGCATTTGTTCGGTTCCATAGGAATTACCCCGCCAGTTACGATGCTCCGGACACAGTGCCGATGTCCGCTCAAGGAATTATGTTGTACTCCGCGATAGTTGCACGGGATCCCCAGCCCTATTATGACCCGCAGCCCTATTATAAAGATCCCGTTTCCCGGGGTTCCGGCATGTAATTGTCGGCCATCAGGACTATTTCCTCAAAGTGATCCGCTAAACCAACTGCCATCGCACCACCGTTGCCGCAGGTCGACCTTATTATCTGCCCACATACGGTCACTGTCCTTATGCCTACCCGAGTTAGGGCGCCGAAGATTTACGCACTGGCGATTTTCGCCCATTTAAAAGTGCTCACGTCCGGCATTCGAATTGCGATCCCGAATATCGATACGGAATTCGCTCGACCCCGTACGAAATAGGCATTGTGCTTGAAGGGACCCGATGCCATGCTGCGCAACAAGAGCCAAAGTATCGAGCAGTCGGCAATGAAAATTGTCGCCAACGAGCAGGGTAAATTGGCATCTGTCGTATTGATATCGACTCCTCTCCGGCTATTCGCGGTCGGCTTCTCGCACTATTCGAAGCTCAACATCCAAAAATCATAAGCGTAGATTTGTCGGGGGTCACGCATATGGACAGTTCGGGTATTGCCACTCTGATCGAAGCTTTAAGAATCGCGCGAAGCTACAACACTGAAGTGAGGTTGCAAGGCTTAGAAGGCCGACTACTGCGGCCGTTTCAATCGGCAGGCATTCTGCGGCTATTCAACGGAAGCACCCGGTCATTGATCAAACACAAGGTGTTCTGATGTTGCCAGTCCCGGCACACACTACCGATCTGTGTTGATGATGCGGCGACCCCATGTCTCGCATTGAGTCTTAAGAGCGGAAATTCTATGGAAATAGTCGATCCGTTATTTGGCATCAAACTTAACGGAGAAGATTTATGGCACATCGTAGGATGCACGGATCTCCCTTAAAGGGAGCAATCGTCGGCTCGCTCAGCGGACTAGTCGGAACCGTACTTATGACTCAGTTTCAAATCGTTTGGAAGAAAGGATCGGAACAGACGCAGTCGCGTAAGAAAACAAGATCCGAGTACAAGAAGTCGGAAAAGGAAGACTCGACTATGAAGACTGCCGAGAAGCTAGGCGAAGCTGCAGGCTATAAGCTGACCAAAGCCGAAAGAAAGAAAGCGGGCAATTGGGTTCACTACGGATTTGGTACGGCCATGGGAGCAATCTATGGCCTCGTCAGGGAGTCAGCGCCCAAATCAGTGCGGCAGATGAATTCAGGAATTTCCGGTGCAGGGTATGGTTCCGTGGTTTTTCTTGGGGCCCATGAAATTGCGGTTCCCTCGTTAAAGCTGGGATCGAATCCAATTAAGGAACCTGTTCGCGACCAGATTTCTGAATATCTGGCGCACCTAGTTTACGGCCTGGGAACATCCCTGACGTACAGTGCGCTTCGCAGAATTGTTTGAAGAAACGGCCGCCTTACGCGGCCACTTCTTGTTGCTCCGGCTCTAGCTTCACTTTGATCCAACCTGGCTCTCGCTTATCGAAAGCCCGGTAGGCTTCAATCGCGAACGTAATTGGCTCAACGTGGGTCAGAATTGTACTGGGAACGAGAACGCCACTACGCACCAATTCCAACAGCTGCGGAATATAACGCCGGTGATTGCAGTTGCCCATTGTGACAGTAAGGTTCTTGTTCATTGCTTGTCCGATGGGAAATGAGTTCTTGTCACCATAGACGCCAATGATCGATATCGTACCGGCCTTGGCTACAGCTTGAACCGCCCAGTCCAAAACGATAGAGGGAGCGTCGCCGGGATTCCAATTTCCATTCTTAACATTTGTGCGAGGAGCAACTTCTTTTTTCTCTTTTGCATATTTAGTTCCAGCCGATTCCTTTCCTGGCCCTGAATGCGGACGGTTGGCATCAACGCCTACAGCATCTATGACCCGATCAACTCCAATGCCTCCCGTGAGCTCCTTGATGGCCTCAAGCGAGTCTTCCGAATTGAAGTCCACTACTTCCGCACCCTGCGCTCGAGCCATCATTAACCGAGACGGGATGGTATCAATCGCTATGATCCTTCCCGCTTTAAGCAATTGGGCGCAAGCAACGCAGAATTGCCCAACCGGGCCTAGTCCAAAAATCGCTACGGTATTGCCGGGTTTGATTTGCGCATTCTCAGCAGCCATATAAGCGGTGGGAACAATATCCGAAAGCAAAATTGCTTCATCGTCCGATACCTCCTGCGGAAGTTTGACTAATCCCACGTTCGCAAAAGGCACACGCGCTTTCTCCGCCTGTAGACCGTCAAACGAGCCGCTTTCCTCTGGTCCGCCAAAGAATGCCGTCCCTGCGGCCGCGCCGTTGGGGTTCGCCTTATCGCACTGAGAGTAATATCCGGACCGGCAGTATGAACAATTACCGCAAGCGATCGTCGAAGGAATCACGACTCGGTCGCCTTCTGCGAGATTGCGAATGTTCTTGCCGATCTCTTCGACGATCCCAACTCCTTCATGTCCCAGAATTATTCCTTTCTTCATACCGGGTAGGGTTCCGCGAATCATATGAAGGTCGGTGCCGCAAATAGCGCTCGCGGTTAGCGCAACAATTGCGTCATCCGGCTTTTTTAGTTTGGGGTCTTTGACTTCTTCAAGACGAATCTCACCAATTCCATGAAAAACAACTGCTTTCATAGCCCACCTCACAAATAAACCTTCCAATTTTGGATGCTGGATAGAAACTGAGGTTGACCGCGGATCCTGAACGACTGCTACACAATAGGCTCTACCTGGATCAAGTAAATGCCCGATTGCTCAGAAATTGCGGAATTAGCTAGGGTAGGGTCAGTGAATTCAAACCCGCCTGGAGAACACTGATGTCGCATTCATTCAGAACACCCGCCACGTTAGTATTCGTTTTCTTTGTTTCTTTGACCTTAGCTTTCGGCCAAGACGCTGCTGACTCATCCAAAACCAAGACTTCCCCGGGCATCGCCGCGACAGACTCCATTTTCATGAAGAAAGCTGCCGATGGAGGGATGGCCGAAGTCGAACTAGGACAGCTTGCCGTTCAAAAAGCTTCGAGCCCTGATGTGAAAGCATTCGCCCAGAGGATGGTGGATGACCACGGCAAAGCCAACGAGCAACTGAAACAGTTGGCAGCCGAGAAGCATATTGACCTTCCTCAGGAGCCCGGCGCGAAGAATAAAGCCATTAAAGCGAGGCTGGAAAAGTTATCAGGATTGGAATTCGATCAAGCCTACGTTGAAGAGATGGTCAAGGATCACAAGAAGGATGTTGCAGAATTTCAACGTCAAAGCAAGACTGCCAAAGATGATGACGTCAAGAATTTTGCGGCCCAAACTCTCCCGACGTTGCAAGAGCATTTGAAACAAATCGAGAGCCTCAATCCTCACAAAACAGAAGCAAGCGCCCTACAAAAGCAATAGCGCTTTTGGAATTGAAATGGCAGAAGGACACAAATACAAATGCCAACGAGAACCGTAACCATCGCCGCAGGAATAGCCGCCGGCTTGTTGGCGGCAAAATGGGTTCGACGGATCCCGAATCTCGATTTGCAAAACAAAACTGTTTTCATAACGGGCGGCTCTCGCGGACTTGGTCTGGCCTTGGCACGAGAATTCGCAAAGCGGGGCGCTCGCATTGCGATATCTGCCAGGGCAGGAGACGAATTGCAGCGGGCGGCAGCTCAATTGGAGAACGTAACGTCACACGTTCTCACGATTGAGGCCGATGTCACGATGCGAGAGGAGGCCGAAAGCGCCATTGCCAAGATCAATGAGCGTTTCGGTTTCGTCGATGTACTCGTTAACAATGCCGGAACAATCACGGTCGGTCCTCTGGAAACGATGACCATAGACGACTTCCGTGAGTCTCTGAACACTCATTTCTGGGGGCCATATTTTGCGACGATGGCCGTGCTTCCGGAGATGCGGCGACGAGGAGCGGGATCGATCGTCAATATTTCCTCGGTTGGAGGAAAAATCAGTGTTCCTCATTTGCTTCCTTATAGTGTGGGTAAGTTTGCGCTCACAGGATTTTCCGAGGGACTCCGCGCAGAATTGCAGAAGGACAACATTCATGTAACGACAGTTTGTCCTGGACTTATGCGAACGGGCAGTCCGAGAAACGCTCTATTCAAAGGCAAAAACGAGGAAGAGTACGCCTGGTTCAGCATTAGCGATTCCCTGCCCATCTTATCGGTGGCTGCAAATCGCGCTGCACGCCTCATTGTCGATGCGTGTGTTCAAGGTAGGGCTGAACTGATACTGTCCTTCCCTGCCAAATTCGGATGCCTTTTGCACGGAATAATGCCCGGCACCACGACAGAGATTCTTGCACTCATGAATCGTTTGCTGCCTGCCGCTGGTGGCACAGGACCGATAGCCAAGACCGGCCGCCAAAGCACCTCGAAGATCTCGCCCTCGTGGATCACTACATTGAATGAGCAAGCGGCAAAACAAAACAATCAAATCGCCTAGGAGACGTATATGAGTGCCCGAACCCCGTCCATTGATTTTGAGCAATCGCTCGACTCGGTCGATCAGACTACCTCTACAGTCGGTAGGGCAGCCTATGCCATAGCAGGATTATCGGGCGTGCTCTATGGCGCCTGGAGACGGGACCGGTTAGGTTGGCCCCTGTTACTTGGGGGTGGCTATTTTTTATACCGTGCTGCCGTTCAGAAAATACCTCAGGAAAACTCGATAAGACTGGCCCAAACGGTCAATCGCTCTGCCGACGAAATCTATTCATTCTGGCGAGACTTCCAAAATTGGCCTTTGTTCATGGATGGGATGGACCGGGTTCAATCTGCCGATTCCATGACAGTGGCTTGGACTGGAGAGAATGGTTCGATCGACGGAGAAAGCGCAATTCTTGAAGAACAGCCCGGTCAACTTTTGCGGTGGATCTCTCGAGTTGAGAATGACGAATACGAAGCCGCAATTGAACTTCGACCCGCGCCCAGCAACCGCGGCACAGAAATCTATTTTCATTTGCTCGATCGCAAACCTCAGACCGTGGTGAGCCAGATCCTTCGTAGGGCTACAGGCGACTCTATGGAACAGTGGGGTCGTGAAAGTCTCAGGGCGTTGAAGCAGCTCATGGAAGCAGGAGAAGTTCCTACGACCGACGGCCAACCTCATGGATCACGCGGCGCAAAAGGCAAAATCGAGCGGGCCGTTTTTCGCGAGGGCGTCGAGGAGAAGAAACGCCGGCCCCGCGCAACCCGTATCCCAAACCAAAAGCTCGCCGCATCTTAGCAAGATTTAGGAGATCAACTGTGAAGGCACTATGTTGGCAAGGAAAAGAGAACGTTCGCGTCGAAAAAGTTGACGATCCGCAAATCCTCAATCCGCGCGATGCAATTGTGAAGATCACACTCACCGCTATCTGCGGATCGGATCTTCACCTCTACGATGGATACATACCGACACTCGAGCCCGGAGATATTCTTGGCCACGAATTCATGGGGGAGATTGTTGAAACCGGCCAAGAGGTCAATAATCTCAAAGTCGGAGACCGCGTTGTCGTCCCGTTCACCATTGCTTGCGGTCATTGCTATTTCTGTGAAAATCAGCTTTGGTCACTATGTGACAACTCCAATCCAAACGCGTGGATCGCTGAGAAGATGTATGGCTTTTCTCCTTCCGGGTTGTTCGGCTATTCCCACATGATGGGAGGATATGCCGGCGGTCAAGCTCAATATGCGCGAGTTCCCTTCGCTGACATAGGACCGATAAAAGTTCCGGACACCCTGCGAGACGATCAAGTATTGTTCCTCTCAGACATCTTCCCCACTGGCTATATGGCCGCCGAAAACTGCACGATCAGACCGGGCTATGTAGTCGCAGTTTTTGGTTGTGGCCCTGTGGGACTATTCGCCATTCGAAGCGCCTTCATGCTCGGCGCCGACAGAGTGATTGCGATCGACCGAATTCCGGAAAGGCTGCAAAAAGCAAGAGAGTCAAAAGCCGACATCTTCAATTATGACGACGATGATGACGTCGTCGAAGTCTTGAAACAAATGACAGGTGGGCGCGGACCTGACGCATGTATTGATTGCGTGGGAATGGAGGCGCATGGGCATGATTTCCTGGCGCGCTATGATTCCGCTAAGCAAACGCTGAAATTGTCCTTCGACCGACCGAAAGTTTTGCGCCAAGCGATTCAGGCCTGCCGGAAAGGTGGGACCGTTTCTATTCCTGGCGTGTATGGTGGGCTGCTAGACAAAATTCCTTTTGGCGCCGCATTCGGAAAAGGCCTAACTTTCAAGATGGGGCAGACCCATATGCATTCGTACTTGCAACCATTGCTCAGGAGAATTGAACAAGGCGAGATCGATCCGTCGTTTGTGATCACTCACCGGTTGAGTCTTGATGATGCTCCCAGTGCATACCGAACGTTCCGCGACAAGCGCGATCAATGCGTCAAGGTCGTGTTGGATCCCTGGAAGACGAATCAAGTGGCGGCTCAGTCGTGACTGTATAAATAGGCAGTAATGCCCCGAGCGTCCTGATCGGATACGTCCATATTTGGCATGGCAGTTCCGGCTCGAGGGCCTGCGGCTTTTGGATCCACAGTGCCATGTTTTTTGGGGTATTCAACAACTCCCCTGCGAGATAGGTCTGACGGGAAATATGAATTAACGACGGACCCACAATCCGCTGCCGTAACTGTCCTTTCCCATGTGTCCGCGAATTAAAGCGCCCCAAAACAGCAAGGCGCTTCCTAAAAAACTGACGTGTTGCAGAGCATGAACTCCATCGAAAGAGCTGTCGGACACAAATACGGCAGACCGCGATTGTAACCGTCGCCGAAACTGAAAGTGCACTTTCAGTCATTGCGGCGCTGAGTGGAGACTTGTGGATGGCGCAGTCGAACCGAAGGTGGATGGTCTCAGCAGAGATAGTAGAGCATTACGAGAGCCGAATCAGCTACATGCTTTTCATTACGTAGTCAGATGTTGCCGGCGCAGCATCCTAAACCAGCGAGTAAGTTAGACATGGCATCCCGAAAACGAGACAACGATTTGCATGGCAACGTGCCTGATTCTGCAAAGGCAGTTCTTCTATTGGTCGACGTAATCAACGACCTAGATTTCCCTCAAAACAAAATACTGTTGAACCAATCTGCGAACTTGGCGAGGAACATCGCCCGGTTGAAAGCGCGCTGTCGTAAAGCTCGAATGCCCTGCATCTACGTGAATGACAACCGTGATCGGTGGCGATCCGACTTTCATCACTTGCTCGATAAGTCTCTCTCGCCGCGATCGCCTGGGCGTCGTTTTGTCGAAAAATTGATACCGAGAGGTGATGATTACATTATTTTGAAACCCAAACATTCGGCGTTCTTTGCGACGCCACTGGAAACGGTTTTGAACTACATGGGAGTACGACAGGTTCTCTTAGCAGGCGTCACGACAAATTCGTGCATTCTTGGAACCGCCATGGAACTTCATGTGCGCGATTACGAACTTTTTGTGCCGCAAGATTGTTGTTTTGCGTTATCGGAGAAAGAGCACCTGCGGGCACTGAAGGTCATTCAATCCAGCTTCGATGCAAATATCAATGTTTCTTCGCAACTAGAGATTTCAAAAGGGCGCATTAGCGTTCGAGCCAGCTAGAGCCCTCTGCTAGGCGGTCCTCTTGAGTGCCTTGTTATGCTCTCGGACCGATGCCACCCAGCCAAGCAACTGGTCGCAAGTCATGAAATTTAGGATTCGATCTGGCTCGATTCCTGCAAGAGCAGAAGCGGCCAATGCGAAAATGATGAACCGGAGTTGAGAGCTTCCATGTGCATCTGTGCCAAAGGAAATCCTGCACCCGCTGGCCTTGGCAATCTTCAACAAGTCTACGTTAAGATCTTGGCGGTCCGGATATGCGTCGATTTCCACGGCTTTGTCCAATTCCGCGGCAAGATCAAAAACCTTTCTCCATTCCGCCTTTAATCCCAGTCTGAAGTTATAGATTCTACCGCGCGGGTGTCCGAGTATCTGCACCAGTGGATTCCTTAGCGCGTTGAGATAGCGATCAGTCTGATCTTCCTTTCGACGTAAAGCAGAATGAAAACAACCTACTACAATGTCGAGTTCGTCCAATGACTGCGCATCCATATCTACGCCGCCTGCCGGGCTCAAATTCACCTCGATGGATCGTAGTACCCTTAGCCCCTTTCCATTTTGAGCGAACAGCTGATTCAGGTTTGTGATTTCTTTTCCCTGCTTCCTGAGCTGTCCTTCATCAATACCACCGGCTATTTTCAGTCCTTTGGAATGGTCGGTGATGCCGATGAATTCATAACCCAAGAACTCTGCCTCATTTGCCATGCACTCCACTGAATCCCCTCCATCACTCCACTCGGTATGCATCTGGAGGTCACCTTTGAGCTGCTCGGCCCAATGAGATTTTGTGGACAGTACTGCTACCGCGTTGGTCCATGTCAGGAATTGGCTGCGGATTTCGGGAGGCTCCGTAATCAGTGGCGGATGATCGAGCCATCTTTGAATCAATCCACCGATGTAAGGCCCGACGCCAGCCAATTCAATCAACGACCTGTTCTGCGACAGAAGTACGGATACTTCCTCTTCCCACAGAAAGGCGCGGCGCGACGCACGCCTCAAGGCACGCTGCAGAGGTTGTTTGGAAGTTTCTGCCTCCAAGGCAAGCAATTCGGCGATCTCTGAGTTTCGCAGGCTCATGTGGCAGAAAAAAATGGCCTCTGCGCATCTCACGCTGAGACCATTGGTAAATTTCTTAAGCGTGAGAACTAGAAAGCTTTTCTCTCGCCTTGATTCCGGTTCTGCTGCTGGTCGGTTTCCACGTCACGATCTTGGCTCGGGTTTTTGCGGTTAACGTCCTCAACACCCGGATTGCGTTGTGCTGAACCCTGATTTTGTGTGCCGGATTCTGATGTACCTTGATTCTGTTTCTTGTTTGGATCGTCAGTCATGGACGGTTCCTCTTTTTAGGCATCAGAGCCCATCTACCTGCATTCGCTACTTAGTTGCATTCCGAAGTTTATGAGTTGGACGGCCAAGCAGAGCCGCCGATCTAACGCTGGCAGCGGTTCTTGGCTGGCTAAGCCGATTTTCGGGTTTTGTGCGCGGAGGTCTTCGATGTTTTGGAAGATTTCCCGATGCTAGTGACTTCGGCGCCTTCGCTTTCGAGATTTTCCACGCCTTCCTTCAATTCATCCAGCTCTCGAATTTTCCAGTCGTTGCCCCTATTCCATGGGCCACGTGCGTCTTTCTCTCCTTCGTCCCCCTCGCCGGTAGAGTCATTAAAGTACTCGTCTACGAGGCCTGGTGTCGGAGGCCGGGTACCAATCGTAAAGCGCTCTTTCCCCAGGCTTTCAAGTGCTGCGGTGAAAGCCTTCATGTGTGTGATCTCGCGCGTCATGAGGAATTGCAAGGCATCGATTGACCCGGGGTCGTCACAGAAACCGATTAATCTCTCATAGACGATCTTCGCCCTTGCCTCTGCCGCGATGTTGCTGCGCAGATCGACGTCCAGTTCACCGGTGATCTTCAGATAATCCGCCGTCCATGCATCTCCCTGAGAATTGAAAAGGCTGACGCCTCCCCCTCCAGCAATCGCAATCAACGGATCAACCTCTGCGTCCCCTCGTTCCAATTTGGTTGGTTTAAGATGCATCCTCGCCAATGTTCCCACGACTTCCAGATGGCTCAATTCTTCTGTTCCTATGTCCATCAGGAGGTCTTTCCGCTCCGGGTCTTCGCAGTTGAGTCCTTGAATCGAATATTGCATGGCGGCAGCCAGCTCCCCATTGGCTCCGCCGAACTGTTCAAGCAACATATTTCCGAAGCGTGGATCGGGAGTCCCCACGTTCACTGTGTACATAAGCTTTTTAATGTGGTGATACATTACGCCCTCGATTAAATTGCGGCCGGCCAGTGCCAGAGGTTAACGTAGGCCGTTGCATGCGAGCAATCTATCGGGCAGAAACGGTAATTGCCATACGGAAGATCAGAGCGGTTGTCCTACAGGAGTAGTACAGGGTTACAACACCGGCGAATCCTTCCAATAGAAAACTTTAGTCAGCCTCTATCATGCTAGAATTCCCCATTTAATTTTGTTATTACTAGTCTGCATATAATCCATCCGTCTAGCCACGCCTGCCCTTTTGCCCTAAACCTCGTTGTGACTGGGTTTGTGCAAAGGACAGCGTTCCGGCAAGTAAAACTAACGAAACAAGCGCTAAGAATTTCGTAACATTCTCCTCAAGCCGAAAGTAAGGCCCGCGAGTGCGGGCCTCTAAAGTTTTCTAGGCAACGCGTTTTTTAGACTTACCTGCAGTGGTCAATTTCTTCGATGAACGCGCGTCTTCGCCCTCCCCCTGCTCGGCCTCGGAGGTCGCCTGCGAGTTGATCTGTTCCGCAAGCTCGGTTAGCTTTTCATCCGTTTCCTTCTCCTCCTGCAGGGTCTGCTCGATCAAAGAGACATGTTCGGTTTCACCAAGGGTCTCGGCAAAGGCTTTTACGGTTCCATATCCAGCGATTTCGTAATGTTCCACGCGCTGGGCGGCGCCAATCAAGCCGGCGTCCCTAACACTGCCTTCGAAGTCTTCCTCAATCATTTCCGAACCTTCTTCGATCAGGCCTTCCATGCCCTTGCATTTCTTGCCCTTTGGACTCTCGCCGAGCATCTCGAAGATTTGTTCCAATCTTTGGACGTGTCCCTTAGTTTGTTCTAGATGTTCTTCGAACCCATTCCTCAACTCATCCGAGTTGGCGGCCTTTGCCATCTTTGGCAGCGCTTTTACCAATTGGTTTTCGGCGTTATAAAGATCTTTGAGTTCGTCAATGTAAAGTTCCCTCAGCTCTTGCTGCGGCATCTCATCCTCCTCTTTAAGTGACGTGCAACGTTCCGGCTTATGATGCAGCGAACTTTCGAGAAGTCACTGTAGTCGGGGAGATTCGAATGCGACGAGACTAGCGAGACTCCGTGTCAGAACTCTAGAAATAATTTTTTTAGTTAATACACGCAAGACCCGATAGCCGAAAATCGGGTTCCAATATTAAAAGATTGCGTTGAAAGGCAAAAATGCATGCTTCAAGAAGAACCAGCTTGGAAATCTCTGTATATCGCTGCCATCTTCGAAACCGACAAGCTCAAACTTCAGGAGCGAGTCCTATGCGCGCGACACGCCCTCTTACGACACCTGCGGACGTTGCCCGACACCCAAGAACGAAGAGGAGAGCGGGATCGTATTGAGTACGCTTTAGCGATGCTTGATCTTTTACTTCGTGCACAAAAACCGCCGCCAGCTGACGCAGCCCGGCGGCTGGCAAACGATCCGAACAGCGCGAGCAAGAACAACAAAAGAGGAAAGATAGAGAAGATACGTGGCGGGCATTCGCGCTGTCCGGTCGATAGGTGAGAACGGTCGTCTCCGGGAATTCAGTGTGTCGCGCTGGCTTTTTAAAGAGAGCCAAATGCTTTAACTATGAAGCGAACACACACAATGCTTTGGCCATTTCGGGTGAATGCTCGCCTACGTTTTCTGACAACTCGATTCCTTCTTCCCAAACCATTGATTGTGGTACGCCTGGAGGTTGCCGGTTCTCGTTTTTTCCACGGAAATAATAGAAAATGCCCGTAACGGTAAGGGCGACTAACACCACGAGACACAGCGCGACAAGCATCCACTTCCAGAAGTTCGGTGCGATGTCCTCTTCCGTCTTAATGTCAGTTTGCCGATTCATACTCCATTGCGTGTTTCCATTGACCAGTAAAGCATAGAAACTCTGCCATATCGGCCGCAATCAGGAGTATCACCTAGCAGGCACATGACTAGGCAAGTAGGAGGCGGGGGATTGAGTTTTACTGTCCGCAGACGAGCTCTTGGAGTGCGGCCGCATTCTTGGCCGCATATCCCCGCTGATCGTTGTCGAAATAGAAGAACACATCATTTTCCTCTTTGGCCCACGCTCCAATCCGGCGTGCCCAGTTGGCAAGAACCGACCTAGGATAATTTCCTTGATAAGCATTACCAGGCCCATGAAGCCGCACATAAACAAAATCGGATGTAAGATGTGTCGCACTTCGAAAACCGTTCAGTTCAAAGATGCAAAACGCTGCCCCTGCCTGCTCGAGGATTTGCAAAACGCGTGGCGTGTGCCATGTCTGATTGCGCAATTCAAACGCATAGCGGCGCCGCTTCGGCAAGGCACCCAGAAATTCTTTCAATCTCCCCTCGTTCGCCTTCCATGAAGGAGGCAATTGGAACAAGATTGGGCCCAACTTCCTACCGAAGCCTTTCGTCATCTCCAGAAATCGGAGAAGAGTTTCCTCCGGCTCCTTTAACTTTCGATTATGAGTGATGTAGCGGCTGGCCTTGATGGAAAAGACAAACTGGGAAGGCGTTTGCCTTACCCACTTTTTCACTGCTTCTTTTGACGGAAGTCGATAAAAAGAGTTGTTAATTTCTACGGTGTCAAAGTGTTGAACATAGCTGTCCAACATTGCTTCCGGCCGGATGTCAGCGTCGTAAAAGTTTCCTTTCCAATGGTTGTAATGCCATCCAGAAGTTCCAATATGGATGCGCAGACTCATCAACAAGGGCGGTGTACTAGCGATTAGCGAGAAGCTCGAACTCCGCATCTAGCCAATCTTGTAATTCATGACCGTCGCGGGCCCCGCGCTCAATATAAAGTTGGTAATCGCGGTCGCGAATCTGATCGTCAGTGCTCGGTTGAACGACTTTCATCACAGCTGATGATTGCTGGTTCGCGGCGGTGCTTTTTGAGCGTTTGCGTTGGGTAGGGTCAACCTTATTCTCTTCAGTGAGCGGTGCCGACGGGGTGGCAATGTTTGTGCTCATAATGCAAGTCCCTTCCCCGTGTGATGCTAGAATGCGCGATTTGTCGCTGAAATCAGGTAAAACATGTAGGTGCAAAAGGCCATCCTCAGCAGATTACTTTTTGCGGGAGAGTCTTTGCGCCGCTTTCTTGATGTCGCCGATAAAACGGGCGGTTTCTTGATGCCGCGCCATCTCATCATCAATTCGGAGCAGCGCGGAAGGATGAACCGTTGCCATAACACTTGGCGCAAGATCCGAGTTTATCCACTCGCCACGTTGCACGCTGACGCGAAAGCCTTTTCCCAAAAGCGTCTGTGCGGCGGTAGCGCCAAGGCAAACGATCACTTCCGGAGCTAGCCGATCGATCTCTGCATCGAGCCATGGTCTGCAAGCATTGATTTCTGACGCTCGCGGTTTATCGTGAATTCGTCGCTTTCCGCGACGAATGAATTTGAAGTGTTTCACCACATTGGTGACATAGACCTTGCTGCGATCAAGGCCGGCTTTTTCAAGGGCTTCATTGAGCAATCGCCCGGCTGGCCCGACAAACGGGCGTCCGGCAAGGTCTTCTTCGTTACCAGGTTGTTCTCCCACAAACATGATTTTCGCGCGGGATGGCCGTTCACCAAAAACTGTTTGGGTTGCATTACGCCACAGGTGGCAAGCTTTGCAGCGTTCCGCAATAACGCGCAACTGATTCAGATTTGCGTTAGGCGGGATAAGGTCTGCGGCTGTACCTTCTCGCTTTCTTCGTGGCTGGCTTTCTTGCGGCACAGTTCCATTGAGATGTGAGCATCGAAGCCATCGTTGCCGAAAGCTTCGAAGCAAAGGAATCCGCTCAGCTCCGGCTGTTGTGTTTGCACCAGCAGCCTGACCGAAATTGGGAAATTCTTGCCCTGAAGGAAGAAATGAACCGTCGAAATGAGCTCGGCCCATTGTCGACCCTTTTGTTCGAAGCTCCTCGTTCACCATTAAGCCTAAGCTTGTATCGTCAGCCCATCCAAGAGCGGCTTTTCGCACTTGCGTTCGAGCCGGTTCATCCGATGATCAAACCTCGCCTGGAGCTGGCGATGCAGCCCGGGTGCGATCGCCCCGGTCTGAATTGCGCGCCGAAGTTCATCAAGTGCCTGCCGCACGACTTGTTGCGCTTGCTTCGGATCATGCGCATTGCGTTCGTAATAAATGGCAAGCTGCTCATAGGCCTCATAGCCATGCCGGGAGTTTCCGACCGCATTTTTCCAGAGTTCACGTGCGAGACTGAAATCGCCCTGGCGTTTGGCGAGCGTTGCCAGTGAGCGCCGTGCCGCTCGATCGGTTTCGGTCGGCAGAAACGAAGCGATCGACTTTTCATAAAGGTTGCGGGCCCGCGCGTCCTCGCCACGCTTTTCACAGATACGAGACACGCCAAAAAGTTCCAGACCGTCGTTGCCCAGATTTTCCGCGTCCTCGAGTAAGGAAAGAACTCGGGTGGACAGGTTTGCCAATCCCCGCAGATCCATTTGGTTGTGTTTCAATATCGGCACCAGCCGTTCGGGTGGACCTCCTCGCAAATAATCGAAATAAATTCGTGGGATCAACGCCGATAGCAGATCGGCCCCCCGGTCCCACCCCAAAACGTGACGTTCAAGTTCGGAAAGTCTTACCGAACCCAGTCGCAGCCGCCAAAGACTCCTCGCCGGGTGAAGGAAGTCGAGGTGAGCACGCAGGGGCGGCACGGGAATTTTTCGGCTCATGCGATAGCGAGTTTCCAGCAGCGGCCAATCGAAGCTTTTGCCATTAAAGGTAACGACCACGGGATGCTCCGCGATCCGCTCTTGCAGGGCAAACAATATCGAGCATTCTTCACTGTACTGGCGCATGAAAAACTGCTCGATTTCGAGGCCTTCCCCCCACCAGGCAACACCGATTAAAAATGCATAGGTGCCACTGCCGCCTGAAAGACCGGTCGTCTCTGTGTCGAGAAAGAGCCACCGCTCCGTATCGCCGATCTCTTCCACTCTGTCGGGCTGGAGCAGTTTCAGGGCTCGCAAATCAGGAGAAAACCGCGACGGCTGCAAATCGCGAATGCGAACGGACAGGTAATCACCGTACTGGTTGGTTTTGAGGGTGCCTCCCAGAATGTCGGTTAAACCCTCGAGCTTCGTGCGGATCAATCCTAACTGGGCGGGCAATCCGGCATCATTATTCCTATTATTATGTAGTACGCAAAAAGGCCCGGTGCTCTCTGGTATTTGTGAGCGTAACGGGTGAGGGCGCTGCAGCGCTTTCAACGTCAGGTAACGCGCACTCATGCGGACTCTGTCGTCCTGCGCCCAACCAACTCAGCATTTCCGCACAGTCGCTCGAGAATACCCAGAGCGACCTCTTTGGTCTTTTCGCTACGATCAGCAGTGGGACCGACGCATGATGGGCAGCCATTGTCGCAAGGACATGCGCTGATCAGCTCGAAGCTACGATTCAGTAATGCTTCGCATGTGTGGTAGAGAGGCTCACTAAATCCAATCCCGCCGGGGTAAGCGTCATAAATGTAGAGATTCGGCTCTAAGAACGTTTCGGCTTCGCGCCAACTTGACCGGGCCTTCGTGAAATCTTCCCAATTAATCTCGTTCGCCGCACTCGGTGGGCGTTCACCAACCGCGGTTCCAAGGTCGCTACGATCGCACATCATCAATAGCGTCGCCATCGAACCAAGCGCGTAAAGCAAACCGAATATTCCCTGCTGGCGTTCAGAGAGACCAAACGGCAGACCTGCAAGCAAGCTGTGTCCAAGCGTCAGCCAGAATGAAGTCGTGTGCATCTGGTTCTCGGGTAATTCGAGCTTTCCCGAGCCCACGTTCTCGTTGGTGAAGAATTTGATTTTCTTGAAGCCCACGACTTGTGATCGCACAAGCACATCGCCATGCACTCGTGCCGCCCGGCCTGCGATCGTCTTTTCTTCCGCTACTTCGAGCACGCGAACCTGCGTGTATCGAATCGCATCCGTATAGTAGTCCACGTTGACGGGCCTTACATAAGCTTTGCGTTTGTCGAAATCCAAATGCTCGACGTGGTATTGCTGCCCCTGGTGAATGTAGATAGCCTTCGGATGGACGGTGGTGAGTGCAGAGGAGAAATCGACTTCTCCGATCACCTCCGGCTTGCCCTTGTCCTCTCCAGTCGTGTCGATGATTACGAAATTGTCGGACGTTACCGAGCGCAAGCTGACCGTGTCTGCTGGATACGCTTCATCGATCCAATGCCAATCCCTACCGCTCCGATGCAGGAAGCCTGCTTCGGCAAGTTGTTCGCACACGGCTGGAAGATCGATCTTCCCAAATGATTCTTCAGGAGAGATGGGCAGTTCGAATGCGGCACACTTCAAATGATTGACAAGAATCTCGAGATTGTCGGGCCGAATATTAGCTTGTTCCGGTGAGCTTCCAAAAAAGTAGTCGGGATGCTGCACAATAAACTGATCGAGCGGGGACGATGAAGCAACAAAGACGGCGCACGAACTTCCGCTACGGCGGCCAGCACGTCCTGCTCTCTGCCAAGTGGAAGCGATCGACCCCGGATAGCCGGCCATCACGCAGGCATCAAGAGAACCGATGTCGATGCCTAGTTCAAGAGCATTAGTTGCGACAACTCCAAGTATCTGTCCCTCGCGCAGGCCACGTTCAATTTCGCGCCGTTCCCCTGGCAGATAGCCTCCACGGTAGCCGCGAATTGCTTCTGCATGACCCGGCTTCGGAGGGTTCGCTTGCTGCAAGTACGTCAACAGAACTTCGGTATGCAGCCGGCTGTTCGCGAACACGATCGTCTGCAGCTTTCGGCCAAGTATCTCTTTTGCGACGCGTGTCGCTTCATTGATATAGCTGCGTCGAATGCCTAGATTTCGGTTCACCATCGGCGGGTTGTAGAACGCAAAAAGCTTTTCTCCCGCGGGCGCTCCGTTCTCTTCCACTACCTCAACATCTTTTTCGATCAGTTGCGAGGCGAGCTGGCCGGGATTCGCGATGGTCGCGGAACAACAGATGAATTGCGGATCGGAACCATAGAACCTAGCAATCCGCCTCAGCCGTCTGAGCACATTTGCCAAATGGCTCCCGAGTACACCGCGGTACGTGTGTAATTCATCGAGCACGATGTAGCGCAAATTCTCGAATAGGCACATCCATTTCGTATGGTGTGGCAAAATGCCGGCGTGCAGCATGTCCGGATTCGTCAGGACAATGTGTCCTCGCTCCCGAATTGCTTTGCGAGCATCACTCGGAGTATCACCGTCATAGGTGAATACTCCAAAACTGTCATTGAGGCATCTCGCGAGGTCCTGCAATTCAGCCAACTGATCCTGGGCCAGCGCTTTGGTTGGGAATAAATACAGAGCGCGAGTGTCGGTATTTTCCAGAATCGCATTAAGAACTGGCAGGTTGTAACAAAGAGTTTTTCCCGATGCGGTCGGTGTCACTACCACCACATTTTTTCCGTCACGCACCGATTCGGCGGTGGCGGCCTGGTGCGAGTACAGCTGGCCAATCCCTTTTTTTCCATAGGCCTCGGCCAAGGCACTTGTCACCCATGCTGGCAAAGGGCGAAACTTGGCATCTCGGGCGGGAATCTGGCGGACAGCGGTAACCACTTCCTTTTGGTGGTACCGCGAAAGAAGTGATCCCAGAATGTTCTGTAAAGTTTCAAGACTTGTTAGCGGGCGTGTTAAGGACTGAGAAGAGGACATTAGGCAGCCTCGATATTTTCGCTTTTTGTTCGCCTACTCTAACATTACTTCTTCCTCTGTGCAATCCGGTAGAAGTTTTCTATTGAGATTCGGACCACTCCATCATTCTGGATAATCAAACGAAGTCGCGACAACAAATACTGACCTCGCAGTCGATGTGAACAGTCGATGCTTCCACTGTCTTGCAGCCAGAGGCATGTTTTCATCGCCACACTAGGCCCATCCCTACCTTGTCTCGCGCGGTTGCCCAGACCGAAACTCCCATCGCTCAAGTTCGTTCAGAGAAGGCGATTGTACTGAGAAGGCCGTTGGCTGGCTGCCTGGAATCGAGTCGTGTGTGTTGGACAACGATTGGCACGTCGGACTCAATAACGCTGGCATAGTCTGTGTCGCGAGGAATGGAGGGATTCTCAAGGTCGTTGAACCTAAGATGCTTGGTCCGTCTTGCCGGAACCGCGACGCTGTACGGCGTGTTGAGGGGTAGCCTATGGCGGGTCGCAGATAAGTGTATGTTCCAAATTCTTCATCCTGAGGTGGACGTGGCTATCTGCTCTCGCATCTTTAGATAGGCGCGCAAGCGTCAGCAAAATTCAGGAGACTAGAGATGACTGCGGCAGACGTGATGGTAGAGGCTCTGATCGACTGGGGAGTCGAAGTAGTTTTCGGCCTTCCCGGGGATGGCATAAATGGAATTATGGAGTCACTTCGTACTCATCAAGAGAAAATACGTTTTGTTCAGGTACGTCATGAAGAAGCTGCGGCGTTCATGGCGTGTGGCTACGCCAAGTTCACGGGAAAATTAGGAGTCTGCCTTGCTACATCCGGCCCTGGTGGAATCCATCTGTTAAATGGCCTGTACGATGCGAAACTCGATGGCCAACCAGTCTTGGCCATCACTGGTCTCCAATTTCACGATCTAATCGGAACCTACACCCAGCAGGATGTAGCCCTCGACAAACTTTTCATTGACGTTGCGGTCTTCAATGAGCGGGTCATGGGGCCAACCCACGTTGAAAACTTGACTGACCTCGCTTGCCGCATGGCGTTAGCTTATCGAGGAGTCTCGCACCTCACTTTTCCTGTGGACTTGCAGGAGAAGGAATTAAAGGCGAAACAGCGGTCTCCACGAAACGTCGCTCATCACACCTCGGACGTGTTTGCTCGCAGCGCACGGCTTCCGGACCGGGTCGAACTGGAGCTTGCGGCCTCGGTCCTTAACGAGGGCAAAAAAGTTGGCATTCTCGCTGGTCGCGGCGCATTGGGGGCGTCAGACGAGTTGGAGCAAGTTGCGGAAGCATTGGGCGCGCCCATTGTTAAAGCTCTTCTTGGGAAAGCAGCCGTTCCGGACGATAGTCCTTACACCACCGGCGGAATCGGTCTATTGGGAACCAAGCCCTCCCAAGAGGTGATGGAGGATTGCGACACTCTGCTCATGGTGGGTACTTCTTTCCCATACATCGAATTTATGCCCAAACCTGGACAGGCGCGTGGCGTGCAAATTGAGCTTGATCCAAAGAAAATTGGGTTGCGATTCCCCGTCGAAGTCGGACTAATCGGGGACAGCCGCACTACCCTCAAAGAATTAATTCCCCTGCTCAAGCGAAAAGAAGACCGGAGCTTCCTGCAGGCCGCCCAGGCGGGCATGAAGGATTGGTGGGCACTGATGGAAAAGCGCGGCACTCGCCAGGACATGCCGATGAAGCCGCAGGTCGTTGCCTGGGAACTGGGGAAACGACTTCGCGATGATGCCATTGTCAGTTGCGACAGCGGAACTATCGCAACCTGGTGGGCACGTCAGATCAAAGTGCGGAAAGGCCAGATGCATACTCTGTCCGGCAACCTGGCAACGATGGCCCCTGGGCTACCGTACACGATTGCGGCGCAAATCGCCTTTCCCCAGCGCCAATGCGTTGCGTTTGTTGGGGACGGTGGATTCTCCATGCTGATGGCTGATTTTGTGACGGCCGTGAAATATAAGCTGCCCATTAAAGTAGTCATCATCAAGAACAACACGTTAGGTCAGATCAAATGGGAGCAGATGGTGTTCCTGGGTAATCCAGAATATGGTGTCGATCTACATCCAATCGACTTCGTCGCCTTCGCACACGCTTGCGGCGGAACAGGCTTCACAGTCGAAGACCCGAAAGATTGTGGGCATGTCCTTGACCAATTTTTGACCGTGCCCGGGCCAGCTGTTCTCCAAGCCGTGGTGGACCCGTTTGAGCCACCTATGCCAGCCAAGGTAAAAGCAGAGCAAGCGTTGCACTTTGCGGAGTCCTTAGCTCGGGGCGAGCCTAACAGGAAGAAGATCGCGCTAACTACTCTCTTTGACAGAGTAAGAGAGATGATCTAGCGGCTTTTGAAGGAGTCGTTTGAAAGAGGAAACCGTCGTCATCACCGGCGCCTCCGCTGGTTTGGGGCGGGCGACCGCGCGGGAATTCGGAAAACATGGCGCACGTGTTGCTCTGCTGGCTCGCGGCACCCAAGGTCTTGAAGGCGCGAGAAAAGAAATCGAACAATTTGGATCGAAAGCGATTGTCATCCCTGTGGATGTGGCCGATGCGGATGCGGTCGAACAAGCGGCTTCCCGTGTCGAACAAAAACTTGGTCCCATCGACATCTGGATCAACAATGCGATGACCTCGGTGCTTTCACCCGTGATCGAGATGGAGCCAGAAGAATACAAGCGCGTCACCGAGGTCACTTACTTGGGAGTTGTATACGGGACACTTGCGGCGCTCCGTCGCATGAAACCCAGGAACAGAGGCGTGATCGTCCAGGTCGGTTCCGCCCTCGCCTATCGCAGTATCCCACTGCAATCAGCATACTGCGCGGCAAAACACGCTGTCGCAGGATTCACCGATTCTTTGCGATGTGAATTGATCCACGACCGAAGCAAGGTAAGAATCACCATGGTGCAGATGCCCGCACTAAACACTCCGCAATTCGGCTGGGTCAAAAGCCGGCTCCCGCATAAGGCACAACCTGTGCCGCCGATATTTCAACCGGAAGTAGGGGCACGAGCCATTTACCGGGCCGCGCATTACAACCGTCGTGAGGTCTATGTTGGGTGGCCGACCGTCGAGGCAATCGTGGGCAACAAAGTAGCCCCCGGCCTTTTAGACCACTATTTGGGAAAAACAGGATTCGGCTCACAACAAACTTGCGAGTCCGAAGACCACAATCGGCCAGACAATCTTTGGGAACCAGTTCCAGGCGACCATGGTGCTCACGGGACGTTCGACAAGTCTGCTCATGAGGTCAGCTATGAGTCATGGATTGGTTCCAAAAAGATTTATATAAGCATGGCTTTCGCGGGGCTGTCTGTTCTGGCGCTGTGCCTCGGTTTTCGCCGTTCCTGAGCACCCCCATCATTTTGGGATTATGCTCTGCAGCCCGCTTTTGTTTGTCCGAATGATTACTTAGACTTCGAACAAGCGGGATGACCACAGTCACAAGCGATTTCTGTTTCCTTTGAACCCGCGGCCTCACAAACTGGACTGCAATATTTCTGGCCGGGAGCTGTAGTGCAAACGCACGCCGGATGGGCACATTTGTTTTTGGTTTCACTGGGCATTTTGGATTCCTCCTTGCGCCATGGAATTGGATGCCCCATGGATACTATCGTCACTCCCATTTTCATTGCTAGGGTCACGTTGTGAGTTCTTTACTCGGAACTACGTATTGCCGGAGGCCGACAGGTCGAACAAAGATTTGAGAGCACTTTATGGAGACTTTATGCCTGAACAGGAAACCTTGAATCGTGCCAGGAAAGATGCCGCCGAGGGAAAGTCCGCTTCAACGCAAGCAGGAGAATTTGTTCGGGAGGAAATTCACCATGTGCGCGAAGGTAAACATGGCGTGAGTTCGGCAAAGCAGGCAATCGCTATTGGTCTTTCGAAAGCCCGCCGTGCGGGCGTTAAGCTTCCTTCACCTAAGGGATCTTCAGACGTCAAACACAAGGCCGCTCAGGACACGAAAGCGGGGAAGACTCCTCATCGAAAAGTCTCACGCTCGCGCCAACGCGCGACCTCGAAGGCTTTACGCCGCAAACCTCGCCAAGGGGCCAGTAAAAAGGCATTATCGCGCCAGGCCAAGAGCGTGGCCCGCAAACGCGGCGGTGCGAGTCGAAGAGCGTCAGCACGGAAAGCGGCGCGGACGCGCGCGCGATAAATACGGCGAACGCGCATCATGCGACCAAATCCATCAAAAAAAGTCATCTACGCGGCGATAGGATCTAACTCTGCCATAGCGATTTGTAAGTACATTGCCGCCGTGTCCACGGGCAGCACCGCAATGCTGTCCGAGGCCGTTCAATCCACCGTGGACACGGGCAACGAATTGTTATTGCTGGCGGGAATTCGCCACTTGTACAGCGGCTTGACATTCATTGTTTTGAGGACTTGATTAATTTCTGTACGGCGTTTTTTCCTTTTACTCCGATTATTTTGTATTCCTTGCCTGTAAGGCGATGATAGTTCACAAAAAACTCTTCCAGTTCCCGGCAGAATTGTTTGCCCAAGTCATCGATGCTCTGGATGTCGGCAAAGCTGTGGGCTTGTTCTTCAATCGCAATGATGCGGTCATTGCGTTCCCAGTCCTTCTTTTCGCCTTGCTTCCCTTCCATGACTCCGATTGGGCGGCACTTTAAGACACAGCCGGGAAAAGCCGGTTCATCCATAAGGACCATGACATCCACGGGATCTCCATCTTCCGCTTCTGTCTGCGGAACAAAACCGAAGTCGTAGGGGAAAGTCATGCCGGCCGGCAAGACTTTTTTCAGCTCAAATACTCTTTCTTTAGGATCGAAAGCATATTTATTGCGGCTTCCTTTTGGAGTTTCGATAACAACCTTGATCATGCCTTCATCTTTGGCATCCAATGGTTTTAGCTGGCTGAAATCGACCCCTGGTTTGGCGCCCTTTGCCATAGAATCTCCTGTCCTAGGAGTGGATGCTGTACTCGAAAGAGGGTTTGCACGGAGGTGGAAGCGTTGCTTGAAATACTGGCTCGATTCTTAATTGGCGGTGTTGTGATCTCCCTCTTCGCACTCTCGGGAGATATTCTGAAACCGAAAACCTTTGCTGGGCTATTCAGTGCAGCACCGTCTGTCGCCTTGGCGACGCTGGCTCTTACGATTGTCAGCAAGGGAAAATCCTACGCCGCGGTTGAAGCCCATTACATGATCATCGGGGCGGTGGCCTTCTTTGTCTACGCGCTCTGTGTGAGCCGCTTGTTGATACAGCACCATCTATCCACCTTGGCGGTTTCGCTTGGCTCGCTCTTAGTGTGGTTCGGAGTTGCATTCGGCATTTGGTCAATTGTGCGATGAGAGTCAGAATCAATTTCAGCGCGGCAAAGCAGACAAAGTGGCATCAGTACGCACTACGTTTCGCTTTCGGCGGAGTTGTCACGGCGCTGACCGGGCTTGTCGCCAAAATATTCGGTCCCGAAATTGGCGGATTGTTTTTGGCATTTCCGGCGATCTTCCCTGCCAGCGCCACACTCATTGAGAAACACGAACGAAAGAAAAAAGAACGAGCCGGGTTGGCAGGTATCAAGAGAGGAAGAACGGCGGCTGGCATTGATGCGGCAGGTGCCGCGGTTGGCACAATCGGTCTGGCGATTTTTGGACTGCTGGTTTGGAAGCTACTCCCGTTCTGCCCTACTCCGATACTCCTAGTGACCACCACAGCAGCTTGGCTTGCAACATCGGTTTTGGCTTGGTATGCCTGGAGAAAGCTCTGAACGGCGAAATGAATGAAAGTTGAACCGCCTAAAACAGCAGGCCTTTGGCTGTAAGAATGGCGTGACAACTGGCTGGAAGATGAGCGTTGAATAGCCGGTAGCGTCCGAAAGCTGTTTAGGACACTACGAATTTTTTCCTGAACAAGAAGTCAGCCTCCGGAAATTATCATCAAAATTTACGTCAATTTCTGGATAGATTGAGCGCGAGTGTCTTCTTAGTCTACGGGTATGAAGCCCGAAGAACGAATCCCGGATTTATGCACCCAATTGCTAAGGGCTGACAACCCAGCGGTGATTAAGACCGTGGCAGCTGAGATAAAAGAAGCCGTTGACGCATACGTGGAAAGCAGAGCTAGCGACTCTTCAATCTTGGCAGAATCAAGCCGCCAAGAGTTCTCTTAAAACATGACGAGACCGTAGGACTGGATCCTACGATCTGTGGTAAAGCGCGGCTTCGGCCACCGCTACCGCCGCCTTTAGAGCGTTTCCATTGTGGTCCGACGCCGGATCGTAGGAGGCTATGCCCAACGCAGAGATGGTAGCGTGTTTTTGGATTTCCGCGATTGCGCCTGTTAGTGTTTCCAGACTAATTCCACCTGATGAAGCCCACTGATTCGCTGTCGCCACCGTTGGATCGAGGACATCCAGATCGACGTGTACATAAACCTGACGGAAACCTTCCGCATTCGCGGAGAGAATCTCCGCCAGTTGTGCGGAATTTACCGGTTGCAGCACGCCCATGCGTTCGAGCAGAGAGCGCTCTGCGGGCTCCACATCGCGCGCTCCAAACAGCACAATGCGCTTTCCCGCCAGCGGACTAAATCCCGGCACGCCCTCTGACAGAGTACGCCAGCACTGCCCGGCGAGAATGCTGATTCCCATACCATCCAAGAAACCCGACGACGTAGTTTCGGGTGTTGTGGATTCGCCGTGAGCATCGAACCAGACAACCGCTGTATCGCGTGCCCCGCAACCACTCACCGTCCCCACCGCGGCATTGCAATTGCCGGAGAGCACGATTGGGAAAATTCCGCGTTGCTTGCACTCGCGAACTCGCTCGGCAACTCCGCGGCACAATTGGAAAGCGGCACTGATCTCGGCGAGATATCCTGACCCAAGGGAGATTTCGTCGCAGACACAATCTGTCCTCATCCGGCTGAATAAATCTTTTAACCCGGCCTCGTAGATTCGTTCAGGGCCAAGTCCCATGCGTTGTCGGAGATGCCCGGAATCGTATGGAGCAAGAATGACTTGAACATGCATAGTTTAATCATCCTAAGTCAGCCCGGCTCTAAAAGGGGCAACCGAGAGGAGAAGGTTGCGGCGTGTCTAGAATGATGCCAGACACGAATCATATTTTTTCGCAAACGGCACGCGGATGCCTCGACAGAGCGTTGGCATGGACCATTCGCATTATGGAACGTTTACCTGCAAACCCTGTGAAAATTGGCCAGCGGCATCCCATGCCTTCACGGTGATGCGATGGGTCCCTGGCGAAACAGCCAATGAGGTCTCCTCAAGATAAACCGGTGACCAATGCGAGAGCACCATCCAGGTAGACCCGCACTGACTTGACCCGGCTGGCATCGGCAATGGTTGCTTTGACTTGCACCGGACTTTGGGAGGTTGACCCGCAGTCGGTGTACAGATTTTCACGCTTCTATCGAGGCCGGGCAGAACACAGTCCTGCGACACTATGAAGTTAATCGCCCCAGGCGTGTTGCAGTCAGGGTTCGAGATCTCTGGCGGAAGTATTTCGACCTTGGAAGATTCGGATTCTGTAGAGCGCAACGTGGCGGGTTTGGGCTTGAGATGCATGGCAATTCTCGATGCAGTCGGGCCCCTGACCTGCACGAGACACTTCTGCACCGCCGATCCCCTTGGATGCCCAAGAGATTCAAAGGTTGTGAGCGCTTCCTGCGGACCGATCGGCCCGACCTCAATGTACCTGAAGGATCTCGATGAGGATTCATGCCGTTCTTCCCTGCCGGGCTGGCGACCGACCTAGAATGAAATGAAACGGGGAGCGTAAACCGCAGGGCGTCATTCGTCATCGAAAATAGGGATGGCGAAAAATGTCATGGGCTTGGCAAGCGCGAGGGAAAGTTGCTAAACGTAGAAGGCTGCTAGTCGGTCGCGTGTCAGATTTATTGCTCCAACAAGCAAAGCTTCTTGAAAAGCCGATGGCTGATGCCGACTTGTATCTCTTGGAAATCCGATCGCAACGAATAAGAGAGCTGCTTGATCAGCTCGAAGCCTCCCATACGCTTGTGGGGGATCATCATGCTTCGCATAGTCGCATCGCCTGGCCTCCAAATTCGACGTGGTCCTACTTCCGAACAGGTACCCTCCACGCATTGATAGATTGGATTCACGCGGCTCTTAATGCGAGGAGCGAAATGACGACCAGGTGGCTTTCGCGAATCAGATTCTTGCGCTCGGAGAAAACTCGGCGTCACGAAATGTATCGCTAACCCCAAGGTCCCGAAGTATGGAAACTGGGGAGATGCCGCAGAACTCAGCACAAAGCAACAGCGAAAAGAGCAGTCGCGCCGAGCCGCGTAAATGCGCGTGAGGATGTTGAGGACAATCGACCTTCGTTTACATTGCGTGAGGCCGATGATGGCTGGTTCCCAGAAGTCTATTGAGATCCTTCATGCCGCAGCA
>Ga0157375_10000153_pt1 | contig 67321 bp, 61 predicted proteins | sample M35metaG_FD_115311 | JGI IMG/M metagenome (GOLD analysis project Ga0157375, IMG submission 115311) | Miscanthus rhizosphere microbial communities from Kellogg Biological Station, Michigan, USA - M3-5 metaG | ecosystem: Host-associated > Plants > Roots > Rhizosphere > Soil | place: USA: Michigan...
GGTGACCTCCGTATGTGGCTCTACCGGGCCTACCCCGGCAACCCACGACATTGCGCAGGCGCCGACCACTTTCTTGCGGAGAACGGACGGCGACCCTACGGGCGGGCTGCTCCATCCTGTCTAATGACCTCGCATTCCTTCCGTGAATGCGCCGTCCTCATGCGAAGTGAAATCCCGTATTTCCTCGGTAATTCCACTCTTCGATAGGTATAGGAACGTCCCGGTCCGGCTCAATTCCCAGGAGAGATGACACCGAGCATCCGAGCAGGGCGTCAACGAGGATCGCTCTGGTAGGCAGTCGACCTATGGCGAATGGCAGCCACACGAACCGTCTGCCCAGAGTCGGTCAGCTGATAGAGAATTCGATAGACGCCGACGCGCAGCGAATACAGACCACGCAGCTTGCCTCGAAGCGCATGGCCGGCGTACGGCTCGCGCTCCAGCAAGCCCAGGGCGTCCTCGATCGCGTCAATCAACGGCCAGTTGAGTTCGAGCAGCTCTTGCCGAGCGCGACGAGCGAGAACGAGCCTGGCCAAGGATCAGCCGGCAGTTGGCCGACGCTCGGCCAACTCACTGCGAAGCGCGGACAGCGTGACCGTTTCGCCTCGCTCGATCTCGGCGAGACCAGTCTCCAAGGCGGCCAGGGCATCCGGATCGGAGAGAATCTCGGCGGTCTCCTCCAGAGCCTCATACTCGTCGATCGGAACCAGGGCCGCGGCGGGGGCACCATTCCGAGTCACCAGCACGTGATCGTGTCGGTTGCTGACGCCATCGAGCAAGCTGCTTAGGTTGCTGCGCAACTCCTGCACGGGAACGGTCTTTGCCATTGGGTCGGAGGCCAGGTTCAAGCGACCCGGATTGGTCACCCATAAGGCCATAGCGGGGGCGGGATTCGAACCCGCGACCTTCGGGTTATGAGCCCGACGAGCTACCTGGCTGCTCCACCCCGCGGCGGTCTGTCCATGCTAGCAATGGTCGGGCGGGGGCCCCGGGGTCGCGGGCGCGATCGCATGGGCGCTTGCGTGGGATCGGCAGGGAGAGCGAGGGCCGGCGCCGGGCTCTTTAGAGTGCCCGGCCCACATGGCTGAGAAATCTCAACGGGTTGCGGTGATCGACGTCGGCAGCAACTCGACGCGGTTGTTCGTCGCCGATGTCGGCTGCGGCGTCTCGGTGCTCGAGCGGCAGAGTCGCGTGACCCGGCTCGGCCGCGGGGTCGACCTCTCCGGGCAGCTTGCCGCCGAGGCGATCGAGGCCGCCTGCGGAGCAATCGCCGACTACGTCGAGATCTGCCGGGAGAAGGGCGCCGAGCGGGTCGCCGCGATCGCCACCAGCGCCGTGCGCGACGCCTCCAACGGCGACGCCTTCGTCGCCGAGCTGCGCGAGCGCTTCGCCCTCTCGGCCCGCGTCCTCGACGGCGAGCAGGAGGCCCGGCTCACCTATCGCGGCGCCACCGCCGAGCGACCCCCTTCGATGGCCACGCTGGTGATCGACATCGGCGGGGGCTCGACCGAGATGATCGTCGGCACAGGCGACGAGATCGCCTTCCACGCCTCGCTGCAGGCCGGCGTCGTCCGCCACACCGAGCGCCACATCGCCGGCGACCCCCCCACCGCCGTCGAGCTCGAGGAACTGGCCGGCGACGTCAGGGGGCTGATCGCCGACGCCCTCGCCGGCCAGGTGGACGCCCGAGCGGCGGCGGGCATCGCCGTCGCCGGGACCCCGACCTCGCTCTCCGCGGTCGAGCTCGGGCTCGAGCCCTACGACCCGGCTCGCGTCCACGGTCACGTCCTCTCGCTGGCCACGGTCCAACGCCTGCTCTCGCGATTCGCCTCGACACCGCTGGCCGAGCGGGCGGCGATCCCCGGACTCCACCCCGACCGCGCGCCGACGATCATCGCCGGCTGCGTGATCCTTGTAGAGGCGATGCGCGCGTTCGACCTCGACCGGATCGAGGCCTCCGAGCACGACATCCTCTACGGGATGGCGCTCGAAACCGCCTCGCAGCCCGGATAGACCCATGAACAGCCCCCGGCCGATCCCGGGTGGGACCCGGTGTACAGAGCGGTTTTCGGGACCCGTCCAGTTGGGTAAACATCCCGCCCTAACCCCCAAAACTCGGTAGAGTGCGTCTACTAAATTATCAGTAGGGACAAAAGGAGCACCTAGACATTTCGGACAGACGAGCGCATACTCGTCACATCGGGAAAGAGGTGAGGACGAGAGTCTCCACTGCCGACCCGGTCATAGGGTTCAGGCGATTGCCGCATCATGGCGCCTCCCGCCGCTTGGGCCCATCGAATAAGAACTGATCCCTGAAGACGTACCCCTGCCCGTCCTGAGGGATCAACCTGAATCGGCCGCCAGCGATGGCGGCCGATTCTCGTCTGCGACCGTCTTGTCCGATCTGGCCAGCCAGCCAGAATTTGGCTTGATCAAGCCAAATTCGATTTGCGCGGATAGACAACATCGGGGTCGGTGATGACGTTGACCAGGGTCGGCCGACCCGACTCGAAGGCGCGTTCCAGGGCCGGCCGCAGTTCAGCCGGGTCGCGGACCATCTCCCCCTCGCAGCCCAGCGCCTCGACGACCTTCTCGTAGGGCGTCTCCGGCCTCAGCTCGGCCGCGACCGAGTAGCCGTAGAGGAATTTCATCGGGTGATGCTCGAGCGCCCAGATGCCGTTGTTGCCCATCACGCCGACCACCGGAAGGCCGTGACGCGCCAAAGTGTCGAACTCCATGCCCGCGAAGCCGAAGGCGCCGTCGCCGAGCAAAAGGCAGACCTGCCGCTCGGGGTGTGCGAGCTTGGCGCCGATCGCCTGACCGGGGCCGGCGCCCAGGCAGCCGAAGGGGCCCGGATCCATCCAGCAGCCGGGCTCGAAGGTCTCGATGAAGCGACCGGCATAGGAGACGAAGTCGCCGCCGTCGCCGACCACGATCGCGTCGCGGTCGAGAACTTCCCCCAGCTCCTTGTAGACGCGAACCGGGTGCAGGGGCGAGCGACCGTCGTTCAACTCCTCCTGCTCGGCGGCGCGCTTCTCCGCCTCCACCCCGCGCAGCTGCTCGAGCCAGCCGTCGGTGCGTCCGGCCCCGGCCGGCGCCGCCTCGCCGATCGCCGCCAGCGTCGCGGCGACGTCGCCGACCAGGTCGACCGCGGGCGCCCGGTTGGCGGTGAGCGCGTTGGGCGCGGCGTCGAGCCGGATCAGCTTCGTCTCCTCGCCGAAGCTGCCGCCGAAGCCGAGCCTGAAGTCGATCGGCACACCGACCACCAGCGCGACATCGGCTCCCTTCAGAGCGGCGCCGCGCGCCCGGCTGAAGGCCAGCTCATGGTCGGCGGCAAGGCAGCCGCGGCCGAGCCCGTTGAGGAATACCGGAATGCCGAGGGCCTCGGCGAGGGCTCGCAGCTCAGCCTCGCCACGACCCCAGTAGAGGCCGCTGCCGGCCATGATCGCCGGTCGCTCGGCTCCCGCCAGCAGCGCCGCTGCCTCTTCAACGCCAGCAGCCGGCCGAGCGCTGCCGCCCGGCCGAGCCGCGATCTCCTCATCGGCCTCGCTGAAGACGACGTCGAGCGGATAGTCGACGAAGGTCGGCCCGAACGGCGCACTCAACGCCAGGTCGAGCGCCGCAGCCGTCCGGCCCCCGATCGCGCCGGTCTCCCTGACGGTCTCCGCCGACTTGACCAGCGGCGAGACGAAGGGCAGGTGGTCGATCTCCTGCAGCGAGCCCGAGCCCCAGCGCATCTCCGGCGCCCGCCCACCCAGCACGCAGACAGGCGAGCAGTTGGCCTGCGCGCCGGCGATCGCGCTGACGCCGTTGGTCACACCCGGCCCGGCGGTGAGCGCCGCCACCCCGACCCGCCGCGTCGCCTTGGCAAATCCCTCGGCCGCGAACACCGCCGACTGCTCGTGCCGCACATCGACGATCTTGATCCCCTCGGCGAGGCAACCGTCATAGACAGAGAACAAATGCCCGCCGGACAGCGTGAACAGATGGCTCACGCCCCTGGACTTCAGCGCCTTGGCGACCAACCGCCCCCCGTGCACAGCCATTCGCCGAGCCTATCGACGGGGGTACCATCGCTGACGCCCGGGTGGCGAAACTGGCAAAAGCGGCGCACTTAAAATGCGCTGCCCCTAACGGGGCTTGCGGGTTCGAGTCCCGCCCCGGGCACTCCCTCGTTCACCAGGTGGGTAAAGCGCAGACGTCACCGAGGAGGAATTCGTGTGCGACTGGCGGCGTCGAACCAAGCGAGGCCAGGACGCAGGGAGGCCGAACAGCAGCGCTATTCGGCCGACCGAGGACGCAGCATCGCGCAGTATTCGCCGTTGCCAGGCGTGCGCGAAGGCCTTCTCGGGGGCGTCTAAAGCGGCGGTAAATCTTTAGACAGACCGCAACTATCCCGGTGCTACGGTGTCCCTACTTACGAAGACAGCGCCATTCAACGCCTTCCCTGGAGAGTGACCGCTTGGAGGCATCGGCTCTAACCCACGCCAGTCAGCGCGGACTTCTGGCCCGCCGCTCCCCGCTGCTCAAGCTGCAGGGAGACGCGAAGCTGATCGCGATGGCCCGCAGCGGCAACGCCGGGGCCTTCGAGACCATCGTCGACCGCTACCAGGGCCGCCTGCTCGGCTTCTGCCGGCAGATGCTCGGCTCCACCGAGGACGCCGAAGACGTGCTCCAGGAGGTCTTCGTCAACGCCTACCGGGCGATGCTCGCCGACGAGCGCGAGATCAACCTGCGCCCGTGGCTCTATCGGATCGCACGCAACCGCAGCCTCAACCACCTGCGCAAGCCGACCGCCGACGCCCAGGAATCGATGGACATGGTGCCGATGGTCGAGGCGGCGTCGACCGCGGAGAAGGTCGGCAACCGGGAGGAGTTCCGCCAACTGCTCAACGACGTCGGCAAGCTGCCCGAGACCCAGCGCTCGGCCCTGCTGCTGCGCGAGATGGATGCGATGTCCTACGAGGAAATCGCCGCCGCGATGGAGACCAGCGTCCCGTCGGTCAAGTCGCTGCTGGTGCGGGCGCGGATCTCCCTCGCCGAGGCGAGCCAGGCCCGCCAGCTCACCTGCGGCGAGGTGCGGCTGGAGCTGGCCGAGGCCGCCGAGGGCCTGCGCAAGGTCTCGGGGCCGGTGCGGCGCCACGTGCGCGAGTGCGACGAGTGCTCCGACTTCCGCTCCCAGGTCCGCTCCAACGAGAAGGTGATGGCGGCGCTGTTCCCAGTCGGAGCCCTGGTTGCGTTCAGGAGCCTCATCCTCTCCAAGCTCGGGCTCGGCGGCGCCTCCAGCGGCGCTTCCGCCGGTGCGGCCGGCAGCGGCGCCGCCGCGACCGGTGCGGGCGCCGGCGCGGTCAGCAGCGTCGGCGCGGCGCTCAGCAGCGGCGGCGCCGCAAGCGGCCTCGGCGCGGTCGGGGGCGCGATCGGCACCAAGGCGGTCGCCGGGGTCGTCACCGCAGCCGTGCTCACCGCCGGTGCGGTCGAGGTCAACCAGAACGTCGGCACGACCCCGGCGCCGAAGAGCAGCGCCCCCGCCCGAATCTCAGCCGCAGACAACGGCGCGCCCTCGCTGGCCCAGCGCCACGTCGTGGCATCCCAGCCGAAGCCGCAACCCGCCGCGGAGGCAGTCGCTCCGGCGCCGGAGCCCGCCGCGGCCCCCGCCGAACCGGCGCCGAGCGCCGCCGAAGCCGCGCCCGGCCCGGAAGCCGCAGGTCAGTCGAACACGATCGACGTCGCCGACGAAACGATCGTGCAGGCGAAAACCGCCGTGCCGAACGTGACCGGAGCGAAACCGCCGACCACCGCCGCCGGCGCCCCGAGCGGCGGGGAAACCGTCGTCGTCACCGTCGGTGGCTCGTCCCCGCCGCCTCCCCCGGCCGAAAGCCCTCCCGCCGCGGAAAGCCCGCCGGCGGAACCGGCCCCGCCCAGCGAAGCGCCGCCGAGCGAAGCACCGGCGGAATCGCCACCGCCGGCCGGCGGCGACCCCATGGCCGGCTAACCCAGCCCGATCACTTTCAGCCTGCGCATCAGGCACTTCGCCGCGAACGCACGGGTGTCGGCGATCGAGAAGCCGAACAGTTCGTAGTCCTCGTCCTGCGGCGCCCACGGCGGCGATAGAACGCCCTCGGCGGCCGGCAGCGACTCCTCCAGCGTGCGCTGGATCGCCTGCTTGTAGCGATCGTCCTCGCGGGCCTTCTCACGCAGGAAGACCGAGCCGAAGGCGACGTGGCGATGCTCGTCGCGGGCGACGTTCTGGAAGCCCTCGACGAAGCCCGGCAGCGTCCCTTCGCGTTCGTTGAAGTCCATGATGAAGTGCTGGCCGGTGAGCGCCAGCATTCCCTCGATCACCATGTGGTACAGGGTCACGGCCTCGACCAGCGCCTCGCCGTCCTCGGGCTCGGCCGAGAGGCGGTCGGTGCGCTTCTTCAGCATCTCGTCGAAGAGCACGCCGAAGTTGTCGTTGAGGTGCTCGGACGTCTCCGCGAGCATCTGGGAGAGGCCCTCGGACTCGAGCACGCCCACCTCGCGGTAGAAGCGCTCGAAGAAGCGCACGTGGCGAGCCTCGTCGGCTATCTGCGTGCAGAGGAAGATTTTCTGGTCCTCGGTCGGGGCGGCCCGCATGATCGGCCCCAGCTCCTCGGCGACCTTCTGCTCGCCGATGAAGAAGGAGGACAGCCCGTACATGCGCTGAAAGCGTTCTTCCTCCGGGAAGGCGGCCCAGTCTTCGCTGTCCTGGCTGAAGTCGAGCTCCTGCGTCTGCCACTGCTGGCGCTCCCAGAGTCCATACAGCTCCTCGTAGTCGAGCAGCTTGATGTCGGCCGTGCGGTCGGCGGCCTCGTTGAGCGCCGGATCGGCGGTCGCCTGGAAATCGGCGCGCTCGGTCCGCGACTGGGTTCCGGTTGCCTCTTTGGCCTCCATCTTCTCTCCTCGGCTCGGCTGCGGCGGTCGAGCCGAGACTAGCGCAGAACTGGCCAGCCAGCCAGGATGTCGCTCGCCCCTTGTGGCGCCGATGCCCGCAAGCAGCGAACGTTCAGAGCGAGTGGGTCTCCCCCGGCTCGAGCACGACGACCTGCGCGGAGGTCTTTCCCTCCACCTCGGACTTGAAGGCGCCCGCGTCGGCCGCGATCGCCGGGAAGGTGTCGTAGTGCATCGGAATAACCGTGCCAGCGCCGACGAATTCGGCCGCGGTGACCGCGTCGTGGCGATCCATCGTGTAGTGGCCGCCGATCGGCAGCAGCGCCACGTCGATGTCACGCCGCGCCGCGATCAGCTTCATGTCGCTGAACAGGCAGGTGTCGCCGGCGTGGTAGACCGTCGTGCCGCCGAGCTCGATCACCAGGCCCGCGGCCGGTCCGATCGCGATCCCGTGCTCGGCGCTGAACGGCGACTCCGCCGACCCCGGGATCGTGTTCGTGTGCCAGGCCGGGACGAGCGCGACGGAGCCCCAGTCGAAATCGACCGTGCCGCCGAAGTTGGGGTCGCTGACCGTCTCGATGCCCTGCCCTTCGAGCCACTTGGCGAGCTCGACGATGGCGACGCAGTGGGCACCGGTGCGACTGGCGACCGGCACCGCATCTGCGATGTGGTCGGCGTGGCCGTGGCTGATCGCGATATGGGTCGGCTCGACTTCCTCCGCGGTGTGGACCGCCGCCGGGTTGTTGGGCTTGAGGAACGGGTCGACGAGGACGGTCGTCTCCCCCTCGCTCAGCTCGAAGCACGACTGGCCGTGGAACTTGATCTCCATCTTCAGCTCTCTCCTTCCGGGCCGTGGCCCTCGCTCTGCGGGACTTCGCCCGCGCTCATCTCCTCTTTCAGCGCCCAGCCGACGGCGACTCCAACCATCATCCCCATTCTCGCCTCCTCGGCCAGCAGCGTCCGCACCGCCGCGATCCTCTCCTCCGGGTCCGGCACGGTGGCCGCCTTCAGCGACTCGCTCTCGTGCGACTCGCCGAACCAGCCGCCCTCGGCAAGGGCTGCCCCGAGCACCCGCTGCAGCTGCGGCGCGGCGCGGGCGACGATCAGCTCGGCCTCGGCGAAGCGCTCCGCCTCGGCGAGACGCTCGATCGCCGCTTCGAGTCGCTGCAGGTCGTCGAGGTCGTCGGTGGGCATCGACCGCCAGCCTAGACGTGCCGTCGCTCAGAGGCCACATACGGTTCCTTGGCGACGGCACGTCCCGCCGCTCGGCTCACGGCACGTCGTGGCGCAGGGCCGCGGCGGCGAGCCCGGCGAGGCCTCCGACGGCGCCGCCGGCCAGCCCGGCGAAGGGGTCGGCGGTCGATTCGAAGATCGGCAGGGCGAGCAGCACGGCCGCGGCGACGGCGACGCCGATCCGGTCGTAGTCCTGGTCGATCGCCTGGTGCGCTTCGGCACGGCGGATCGCGAACCAGGCGGCGACGGCGCCGAGCGCCATCCCGTTGCCGCCGGCGATGACGACGATTTCGCCCTGGGCGCCGGCGATGCCGGCGGCCGCCAACATCCCCAGCGAGCCGCAGGCGAGCAGCAGCAGGCCGGTCGCGGGGCTGCCGAGCCGACGCTCTATCCCGACGCCGAAGATCGCCAGGCCGACCGCGACGACGAACAGGTAGCCGACGTCCGCGTAGGCAAATGGCGCCGTGAGCAAGCGCCACCACTGGCCGTGTAGCGGCACCGCGAGACCCCCGAGCGTGACCAGCGAGGCGCCGCTCGCCTGTCCGACCAGGAGCAGGGCGGCCGAGCCCACGATCGCCGCCAGGGTGGCGTAGGGGCGGTGCGAGGCGGTCGCGCGGGAGCGCAGCTTGATCCGGAAGAGCCGGCTGGCGGGGCTGCGCCGGGCCTTTGCCTCCAGCCCGTCGCCGCGCCGCTCGAGCTTCGGCGCCCGCTTGCGCAGCCGCGCCCCGCAGTAGGGGCACTCCGTGACGTATGGACTGACCTCGGAGCCACAGTTCTTGCAGATGACGCTGAGCTCAGTCTCGCTCATGGTCAGTCGAGGATAACTGCCCTGTCGCGGCCGCTCACGGCGCGCCGCCGGTGGCATACTGCGGGGACACCGACCTTCGAGGAGGAATAGAGCGTGGAGTTGAACAGCCTGACCGAGCAGAAATCCCTTCTGGCCGAGCTGGCGCCCGGCAAACGGACCCGCCTGCGCCGCCTGCTGTTCGAGTTCGGACCAGGCAACGGCACGCTGATGCTGCTGCCGATCGACCAGGGGATCGAGCACGGCCCGCGCGACTTCTTCCCCAACCCGGCCTCCAAGGACCCCGACTACCAGTTCCGCCTCGCCGTCGAGGCCGGCTACTCGGCCCTCGCCTGCCAGATCGGCATGGCGAGCAAGTACTACCCCGACTACGCGGGCCAGGTGCCGCTGATCCTCAAGGTGAACGGCAAGACCGACATCCCCTCCTCCGCGCAGGCCTTCTCGACCTGCAACGCCAGCGTCGAGGACGCGGTGAGGCTCGGCGCCGACGCGGTCGGCTACACGCTCTACGTCGGCTCTCCCCGCCAGGACCAGGACCTGGCCCAGCTGCGCAGCGTGCGCGAAGACTGCGACCGCTACGGGATGCCGCTGATCGTCTGGTCATACCCGCGCGGCGACGCGATCGAGGGCAAGGGCGGGCCCGGCTCCTTCTACGCGATCGACTACGCGGCGCGGATGGCGATGGAGATGGGCGCCGACGTGGTCAAGCTCAACATGCCGAAGATCGACGCGGCGAAGGACAAGGACGCGCCGGCCCCCTACAACGAGATGGAAGTCGACGAGGCCGAGGCGATCCGCCAGTGCGTCGAGTCGGCCGGGCGTGCGCTGGTCGTCCTCTCCGGCGGCTCCAGGGTCGACGACGAGATCGTCCTCACCCACTGCCGCGAGATCATGCAGGCGGGCGGCAGCGGCGTCATCTTCGGCCGTAACGTCTGGCAGCGAGAGTGGAGCGAGGCCTTGGAGATCATCGGCCAGATCAAGGAGACGCTGCTCAGCAACGTGAAGCGCATCCCATAGGGGAGCGTCGCCTGCGATCTTTGAGAGCCCGCCCGGTAGGGCTTTCACTTAACTTTTTCGATGTGGTGCTGACGAGCTGACGCCCGTTGGCCGGCACCGAAAAAGTACAAGACGTTTCAGCCCTACCGGGCAGGCTCTTGAGCTTGTGGGGGAGAGAATTCGCCGCCACAGCCTTTACCTGCCATGTATTGGCGTTGGCTTGGGAACTATCGGCATTGGCTTGGGAGCTTCGTTCTCTTGTTGGCTGTAGCGGCGGTTGTGCTGCGGCCCTGGGAGGGGGAGCTTGAATCAGGACCAGCCTCTGCCGTGGTTCTGGTGACGCGGGTTGTCGATGGGGACACGATCGAAGTGCGGATCGGCGGGAGGGACGAATACGTGCGGCTGATCGGGGTGGATACACCGGAGACGGTCAAGCCGGACACGCCGGTGCAGTGCTTCGGCGAGCGGGCTTCCCACTTCACCAAACGACGATTGACCGGGAGGCGGGTGCGGCTGGTCTTCGGTGTCGAGCGTCACGACGTCTACGGACGGTTGCTCGCCTACGTCTATCTCGCGGATCGGACTTTGGCGGCGCCCCAGCCCCACAAAAGTCGACAGCGCGATCGGCTCTTCAACGCGATCCTGGTCCGCCGCGGCCTTGCCCGCTCGCTGACCATCCCACCCAACGACCGCTTCGCGCCGCGCTTCCGGCGCCTCGAGCTGGTCGCGGCGCGGGCCGGGCGCGGCCTCTGGAGCGCCTGCTGATCGTGATCATTGTCACGCTTGACCTCTGCACACGCTCATGCGGCTTTGCTACGGTCCGCCGCGGCCGGGCAAGCGATTCATGTGCTTTTGCGGATCGGGCGCTCACGCCACAACCATGAGAATGCGCCAGAGCATCAACCAGTTCGAGGTCGCCTTCGAGCAGGAGACGACCTTGGAGCGCCGCCGCCGCGAGCAGCTGCGCCGCCGCGCCGCCAACCGTTCGCGCCAGCGCCGCATGGCCCGCAACGAGCAGCACGGCAAAGTGCGCTTCAGCGTGCTCGCCGTCTGCCTGACCGCGACGGTGGCCGTCGTGGTCGTCTCGATGTTCGAGGCCCTGTCCTTCCTGATGGCCTAGCCACGAGCCGCCCTCCACGGAGGCCTGGTGTTGGCTAGGCGCGTGCTTGGATAGCCGACACCCGGCCTCTGGGTTGAATAGACTCGCGCGCCGATGGCACGACGTTCACTGAAGCCACAGCTCAATCAGATTCGCGCCTGGGTGCGGCAGGGCCGCACCGACGCCTGGATCGCCCACCAGCTCGAAGTCTCGGCTTCGGAGCTGCGCGAGTTCCGCAAGCAGCACGACCTCAATCCCGACAGCGAGGACACCGGCAGCAGCGAAATCGACCTCCGCGACGAGATCGAGGCCGAGGTCGAGGCGGCGACGGCCGAAGAGGCCGCGGAGGAAGAGGAAGAGCAAGAGGAAGAGGAGCGGGACGAAGAGGGGGGCGACGAGGAGAAGGCGCCCCGCAAAGCAGCCAAATCCGTCGACGAGGACGAGGACGAAGAAACCGGTGAGGCCCGGCCCCGGCGCAGGCGGCGGCGTGGCCGCCGCGGCGGTCGCGGCCGGCGCAAAGAGCTCGAGGCGACCTTCGACCACGGAGAGCGGGACGGCTACGGCCTCTGGCTCGACGCCGCCGTCAAGGACAACCCCGTCTACGCCGAGCACTGGACCGGCAAGCGCGAGGTCACGGTCCGCATCGACCCGGATCAGATCGTCATCCGCCGCGCGGGCGAGAGCGCCCCGGCCGACGACGACTCAGACGAGTAGCTGCCGGCCGCCGGCGAAGTCGGTTGCCCCGCGCAGATAGAGCCAGAAGGCCGCATCCGCGAGCGAGCGCGAATCGCCGGACAGAGCCGGCGCGGCGTCGCTTGCCGCCTGCAGGCACCAGTCGGCGCCACGCCCGTACAACTCGGCCAGATCGGCGGCGGCGAAGGTCGGCCCGATACGGCGGCGCAGCTCGTCCTGAATCGCGGCGACGACGCGGTCGGCCTGGCGGCGCTCGCGCACGTCCTCGATCGCCTGCAACGCCCGCCATCCCTCCTCCCACTGGAAGAGCGCGTTCTCGAGCGGATATCCCACCAGACGAGACTACCCAGACGGCTGCTGGGGAATCCTGCGAAGCGGAACGTTCCGGGGACCGCAGCCCGACGGGTCGAGGTGGCCGCGGACGCGCCACACGGTCACCGTGCCGCTGCGCTGGATCGGCGCCACCGCCGGCTCGCCGCGCAGCCAGCGAGCCTCCGGCGAGGAGATCGGCTTGGCGGGATCGATGAAGTTGAGGAAAGGCGAGGTGACCAGGTAGTCGAGATCGGCCGCATTGACAGCCGCGCGAAATTCGGAGCAGCTCGGGATCGCGTCGAATGCGCCGTGCGGTCCCTCTGCGCCGAGGTAGCGCACCCGGTTGGAGAGGTCGGCGCCGTAGAAGCCGTACTCGAGGAACCCGGCGGTGGTGCCCGCAAGGCCGATGCGGGCGTCGTGGACCCCCCGGGCCCAGCGGTAGGCGGAGTCGAGATGCATTCCGGGGATGCTCGTTTCAGCGTCGGCGTTGAGGTAGCGGTCGCGCAGGTAGTCGCGCTGCACCGGGTAGCCGATCGCGACCGCGGCGACGGCGAGCGCGGCGAACCCGGCGACGACCGCGCTCCGGGGGGCGCCGCGATGCCGGGCGAACAGCAGCGCCGCCGGGATCAGCACCGCCAGGGCGGCGACGAGCCAGCCGAAGAGGCGGTCGGGGTCGCGCAGGGCGGCGTCTGAGCGGTCCGTTGCGAGCAGGACCAGCAGGAACGTGCCGAGCAGTGCCCAGTCCCAGGGATCGGTCAGTCGGGACGAAAGCCCTCGGCCGCGGGTCCTGTCGCGGGGGAGGGGGGTATTAGCGGACTCATCCGTCCGAATACCCCCCTCCCCCGAGCCACCCGCGGAAGGGGCCGAAGCAACGGATACACGGGACCTGCCTAAGGCTGAGGGGAGCAGGGTCAGGCCCGCCAGAAGAGCTGGGATTGCGTAGCGGATGTTTATCGCGAAGCCGACCGGGGCTCCCTCGGCCCCTGCGGCGCTCAGGGGGGTGAAGACGTAGGCGAGCATGCCGAAGAGGGCTACGCCGCCCATCCAGCGCAGGATGCGCGTGCTGCCCCCGAGGAGGGCAATCAGGCCGCCGGCTATGGCGGCGGCGATGACCAGCGGCCAGAGGGCGCCGAAGGCCTGGTGCAGGCCCGGCTCGAAGTACCTGCTCCAGACGCCCGTGTCGGTCGCGTAGTGGACGATGCTGAAGTCAGGACGACCGGTCTGCAGCCGCTCCGGGTGGGGCAGAGCGATCGGCCCCAGGTGCTCGAGCTGGGGCAGTGGGTTGCCGGCGACGATCAGGTTGCGCAGGTACCAGTAGCCGCCGCCTGCCAGAGCCGCCGCGAACCACCAGCCGGCGGCGGCCGAGCGGCGTCCGGCCGGCGCCAACACGATCACGGCAAGCGTGAGCGCAACGGCCATTGCGAGCGCCGTCGACTTCGTGCCGACGGCCATCCCGACGGCGAGTCCGGCTGCGGCCAGTGGGAGCATCGTGACCGCGGGTGTCGCGTCGGCCAGCGGGGGCGTTTGGGCCGCGGGTCCTGTCGCGGCCGGCTCCCCCATGTGCTCGGACGAGCTCCGCTCGTCCTCCGCTATGGGGGACCCCCCCGGCCGCGCCACCCGCGTCAGAAACGCTCCCCAGTCGGCGTTGACCAAGATCGCGATCGCCGCCAGCAACAGAGCCGCTGCCATCAGGTCGTTCTTGGCGGCTCCAGGCTCGCGCACGACAAGCGTGTGGCACTCCAAGAGCACGGCAGCCGCAACAGTCGTCAGCGGGGCTCGGCCATAGGGCCTGCCGATGCACCAAGCTGCGAGAAAGGCGAGAGCGAGCCAGCCGAAGTTGAGGAACAAGCTGAGCGTGTCGCGGCCGGTGAGCAGGATCCCGTCCGCATGCAGCAGCTCGCCGTTCTGCGGGTAGAACCAGTTCGTGAACACGGTCTCCGTGTAGTGCAGCCCCGTCACGGAGTGGCTGTGCGCCATTTCCACCGCAAACGGCAGGTGGTACCAGAGCGAATCGAAATTGAATACGCCCCGTCCCAGGGCATCTTTCGCAGTCAAGCCCCAGTGCGCGAACACCAGCGCTATCACCGCTACAGCGACGAGGGACATTGCTCCCGGGCCGGCGGATCCTGTCGCCGATTTGGAACCACCACCCCTGCGGTGCAGTTGCTCCTCGGGGTGGTCCCCCAAATCGACGCCACCCCCCGGCAGAGACGCTTCTCCCGCGGGTGGCGCGGGAGAGGGGGGTGTTCGGACGGGTGAGTCCGCTAACACCCCCCTCTCCCGTGACAGGACCCGCGGGCCAAAAGCCACCGCTGCCGCGAGGAAGAACGCTGAAGCGATGAGCGTCCCGGCGTATAGGAGATTGACTACGCCTAGAAGCTCTGAGAGCCAAATCAGCAGGGCGACACCGAGAATCGCCTCGACCAGATGAGCCGGAGCCCCCTCCCACTGCGGCATCAACCGCCGCCGCAGGGTCACCGCCGAGAAGCCCAGCGAGAGGACCAGGACGGCCAGCAGGGCGACGCTGAGGATGTAGGAACCGGCGCTAACCACCGGCCGCTCCGAGGACCGGGGCTAGCCGCCCAGCCCGTGAACGATTATGGGCGTCTCGCCTTTGGCGACCATGCCCTGTGCGCGGGCCCGCCGATCGATGACTGCCGGGTCGCTCGCCGTCTGGATGCGGTGGTGCAAGCGCTTGTTTTCGCGCAGCATCTCGTGGAACTCGGCTTTGGCGGCGGTGGTCGCGGTGTAGGTCTTGACGAAGTCGATCGCCGGGTTCAGATACGAGTAGAGGACGGCGGCGAGGACCAGGGTCAGGGCGATCCGCCCGACCCGGTCCCAGCGGATGCGGCTCGCGCCGCGCCGCGCGGCGGGTCTGCGGCGCGGGGCAGGTTTCCGGCGAGGCGCTGGACGTCGGGCCACACCCCGTCCTACGCGATCGCAGTGTGAATTCCTTCAATGAACGTGAGCGCCCGAGGACGCCGAGGGCCTATCCAGGGATACGCGTGTGCGGCTGGCGCGCGTCGGATCAAGCGGGGCAAGGACGCAGGGAGGCCGAATAGCAGCGCTATTCGGCCGACTGAGGACGCCGCACCGCGCAGCGTCCGCCGCCGCCAGACGTGCGCGGGGATCCCTGGATAGACCCTCAATGCGCAGCCATGCACGTCATCCAGCCGTGCGCGCGAACGCTTGCAGGCCATTGAATTCAGCACCAGCACCCAGCTCCTCCTCGATGCGCAGCAGCCGGTTGTACTTGGCGACGCGATCGGACCGTGACGGGGCGCCGGTCTTGATCTGACCGGCGCCGGTGGCGACCGCGAGGTCGGCGATCGTCGTGTCCTCGGTCTCCCCCGAACGGTGTGAGATCACCGCCGTGTAGCCGGCGGCGCGGGCGACGCGGATCGCCTCCAGGGTCTCGCTCAGGGTGCCGATCTGGTTGACCTTGACCAGGATCGAGTTGCCGACGCCGAGCTCGATCCCCCGGCGCAGCCGCTGCGGGTTGGTGACGAAGAGGTCGTCGCCGACCAGCTGCACCCGCTCGCCGAGCCGCTCGGTCAGCAGCTTCCAGCCGTCCCAGTCCTCCTCGTCCATGCCGTCCTCGATCGAGAGGATCGGGTAACGCGAGCAGGCGTCCTCCCAGTAGGCGGCCATCTCCTCGGGCGAGAGCGTGCGGCCCTCGTGCTCGAGCACGTAGGCGCCGCCCTCGTAGACCTCGCTGGTCGCCGGATCGAGGGCGATGAAGACGTCGGAGCCCGGCTCGTAGCCGGCGGCTTCTGCCCCCGCCAGGACGGCCTGCAGGGCCGCCTCGTTGGACTCGAGGTCGGGCGCGAAGCCGCCCTCGTCACCGCCCGCGGTGGAGAGCCCCTTCGAGGCGAGGCTCTTCTTCAGCGCGTGGAAGACCTCGGCGCCGACCCGCAGGCACTCGGAAAAGCTGGTGGCCCCGGCCGGCACGACCATGAACTCCTGGAAGTCGACCGAGTTGTCGGCGTGGGCGCCGCCGTTGAGCACGTTCATCATCGGAACCGGCAGCAGGCTCGGCTCGCCACCGCCGTAGAGCTCGGCCAGGTAGCGGTAGAGCGGCTGGCCGGAGTCGGCCGCAGCCGCCTTCGCCGCGGCCAGCGACACACCCAGGATCGCGTTGGCGCCCAGGCGGCCCTTGTTCGGCGTCCCGTCGAGCTCGATCATCGTCTCGTCGAGCGCGCCCTGCTCGGCGGCCCGGGCTCCGGTGAGCGCGCCGGCGATCTCGCCGTTGACGTTGGCGACCGCCGCGGATACCCCCTTGCCGCCCCAGCTCGAACCCCCGTCGCGCAGCTCGACCGCCTCGAACTCGCCGGTCGAGGCGCCGGAGGGCACCGCCGCCAGCCCGCGGGCGCCCGAGTCGAGGACCACTTCGGCCTCGACCGTGGGATTGCCGCGCGAATCGAGGATCTGGCGCGCGTGGATGGAGGAGATGGCGCTCATGGAAGGCGCGCCAGTCTATCGACGGCCGGGGATCGCGTCGGCCGGGCTATTCGCCGGATTCGGCGGGCGGCGCTTCCCCGGTCGGCGCCGGCACGGCGCCTTCGGGCAGGCCGGTGGGGGGCGCTTCTTCTTTGCCGGATGCGGCTTTCGGAAGGGGGCGCTGAGCCAGCGGTTTACCCTTCGGTTCCAGCGGCGTCACCGTTCCCGGCAGCGCCGGGATCAGCTGGGACACGGGCGCTGGGCAGGCTTCGGGCAGGCCGCCTTTGGGGTTCGCTTCGTAGCAGGCTTCGGGCGCCGTTTTGGCGTGGCCGCTGCCCTTGTAGTTTGCGCAGCGTTCGGTCGTGAAGTCGGAGGAGCAGAAGCTCCGCTGCGTCCATTCGACCTGGAAGCTGGAGACGAAGTTGGTGAAGAATTCCTGCTGGTCGCGCTGTTCCAGCGTGGCTTTTATCTGGCTTTCGACCGTTTCGAGGCTCTGCGCGCTTTCCGGCGTCGAGTTGACCACTTCGAAGACGACGTAGCCGCCTTTGCCCTTGGTCGGCCCTTTCAGCTCGCCTTCCGGCGTGCTGAAGATTTCCGCGTTCAGCGGTTCTTCGAGCGTGCCTTCCTGCACTTCTTTCTGCAGGCCGCCGCTTTCTTTCGTGGTCGGGTCTTCGGAGTACTTCTTGGCGACTTTCGTCCAGTTCTTCGCCGAGTTGTCCTTGCCCAGCGCAGCGGCCGCTTCTTCGGCCTTCTTCTGGTCTTTGGTCAGAACCATGCGCACGTCGCGGCTCGGTTTCTGCGTGAACTGGGTGCTCTTCGACGCTTCGTAGTAGGCCTTGATTTCGCTCTGGCTCGGCGTCGGGGCTTTTTCTTTCAGCTGTTCCTGAAGTTCTTTGCTCAGCATCTGGATCAGCACTTTTTCGTCGATGTCGGCCGGCGTGAAGTGCGATTCCTTGAGGAATTTCTTGAATTCGGCGGGCGATTTGAAGCTTTCTTTCTTCACTTTCTTGACTTCGGCGGCGAGTTCCTTTTCGCTCACTTCGATGCCCCACTGATTCGCCAGCCCCTGGATCCAGATCCCTTCGAGCACCGAGTTGACGGCCGATTCCTTCATTTCGTCGTATTTGGGATCGCCCGGCTTGGGGGGGGCTTTTTCGCCCGCCCCCGCCGCCGCCAGCACGATCGCGTGTTCGACCTTGGTGGCCGGCACCGTGCCGATGTCCCCGGGCGTGTCCTGGACCACGGCCGCGTCGCCCGAGGGGACGCTCGGATGCCCGATGCCGACGGCGATCGCGACGATCGCGAAGAGGGCGACGAAGGCGACGCCGAAGACGAGCAGCCCGAGGCGGCGCGCGGCCATGGGCCCGGAGGCTTTGCCGCCCCCGCCCTTGCCAGACGTCCCTTTCCTACCCCGGTCCGGACTCACGAAGCTGGGAGCATATCTTTTTCGACCAAATCCGAGCGGCCCGCCTCGCGCAGACCCTCCGCCATCGCCAGAACCGCGGCGAGCCGAGCCTCGGGCTCGTCGGGGACGCGCACCGAGGCGGTCTTCTCGCGCCACTCGTACAGCGCCCCGTCGACCCGCTCGCGCAGCTCGCCCGCCCGCTCGGAATCGAGCTCGACTCCCACCACGCTGAGGCGACCGCCGCGCAGCTCGACGCTGCGGGCCCCCGCCAGGCGCAGCTCGATCCGCGCCCGCTGCAGGGCCAGCAGGTTCTCGGCCGCGACCGGCGGCGGCCCGAAACGGTCGCTGAGCTCGTCGCGGATCGCACGCAGGTCGCCCGGCGCCCGGGCCGCGACGATGCGCCGGTGGATGTCGATCTTCGCCGCCTCGAAGGGGATGAAGGAAGCGGGCAGGTAGGCGTCGACCGGGACGTCGAAGCGCAGCGGCTCCGGGGCCTCCTCGCCCCCCTCACCGGCCGCGCCCGCCTCGGCCACGGCCTCGTCGATCATCTGGCAGTAGAGCTCGAAGCCGACCGCGGCGACGTGACCCGACTGCTCGTCGCCGAGCAGGTCGCCGGCGCCGCGGATGTCGAGGTCGCGCATCGCGATCTTGAAGCCCGAGCCGAGCTCGGTGTGGTCGGCGAGGGTCGAGAGCCGCGCCGCCGCGTCCTCGGTCAGCGCCTCGGCGGAGGGGTAGAGCAGGTAGGCGAAGGCGCGCTCGCGAGAGCGCCCGACCCGGCCGCGGATCTGGTAGGCCTGCGCCAGCCCGAGCCGGTCGGCGCGCTCGACGATCAGCGTGTTGGCGGTCGGGATGTCGAGGCCCGACTCGATGATCGTCGTCGTCACCAGGCAGTCGGCTTCGCCGCGCAGGAAGCCGATCATCGTCTTCTCCAGCTCGCCCTCGTCCATCTGCCCGTGGGCTTCGACCACGCGCGCCTCGGGGACGAGACCGCGCAGCTGCTCGGCGACCTCGGACAGGCTCTCGATCCGGTTGTGCAGGAAGAAGGCCTGGCCGCCGCGCTCCAGCTCGCGCTCGATCGCCCGCTGCACCAGGTCCTCGTCGTAGGGGCCGACGTAGGTACGGACCGGGCGGCGCCCCTCGGGGGGCGTCTCGATCGTCGAGATGTCGCGCAGCCCCGCCAGGCTCATCTGCAGCGTGCGCGGGATCGGCGTCGCCGAGAGCGCCAGCACGTCGACCTTCAGCTTCAGCTGGCGCAGCAGCTCCTTCTGCTTGACGCCGAAACGCTGCTCCTCATCGACGATCAGCAGGCCGAGGTCCTTGGCGCGCACGTCGCGCGAGAGCAGGCGGTGAGTGCCGAGCAGGACGTCGACCTCGCCCGCCTCGAATCGCCTCAGCACCTCCTTCACCTCCGCCGGCTTGCGCAGGCGGGACACCCAGTCGAGCGTGAAGGGGAGATCGGCGAGGCGCTCGCGAAAGGTGCCGAAGTGCTGCTGGGCGAGGATCGTCGTCGGCGCCAGCATCATCACCTGCTTGCCGTCGGAGGCTGCCTTGACCGCGGCGCGCAGCGCCACCTCGGTCTTGCCGAAGCCGACGTCGCCGCAGACCAGGCGGTCCATCGGCTGCTCGGATTCCATGTCGCCCTTGACCGCCTCGATCGCCTCCAGCTGGTCGGCGGTCTCGCGATACGGGAAGGCGGTCTCCATGGCGATCTGCCACTCGCCGTCCGGCGGGAACGGGTGTCCCCTGCGGGTCCGCCGCTCCGCGTACAGGTTGAGCAGCTCGCCGGCCAGCGCGCCGGCCGCCTTGCGGGCGCGGGCCTTCATGTTCTGCCAGCGCTTGCCGCCGAGCGCCGAGAGGGTCGGCTCGGCCCCGGCGCCGGCGTAGCGGCTCAGCTTCGCCAGCTGGTCGGTGGGGACGTAGACGCGGTCCTCGCCCTTGTATTCGAGGTAGAGGTAGTCCCGGCTGATGCCGCCGACCTCGCGCGTCTCGAAGCCGGCGAAGCGGGCGACGCCGTGGTCCTCGTGGACGACGAAGTCGCCGACGCGCAGGTCGCTGAAGGCGAGGCGGCCCTTGCCGGCGCCGGGGGCGCGGTCCTCGGCGCGCTTGCGCCGGTGGACCAGGCGGCGGAACGGGTATACGGCGAGGCGCAGCTCGGGGCTGACGAAGCCCTCGCGCAGGCGCGCCTCGGCGAAGGTGAGGGCCGCGTCGGGCGAGAGCCGGCCGCCGTCGAGCAGAGTGGCGTCGAGGCGGTCGAGGCCGTAGCGCGAGCGTTCCGCCTCGCCGCGGTTGTCGAAGGCGACGACCGTGCGGTAGCCGGAGCGGACGAGTTTCTCGAGCTCGCCCTCGGCCTCCTTGACGCTGCGCGCCGGCGACTCGGCGCGGGAAGCGCGGAAGGCGCCCTCGTCGTCCTCCCCGGCGCCGTGAACGGCGAGCACGGCGCGAGCGGCAAGCGGAGCCGCGACGTCGACGTAGAGGTGCTGGGCGTCGTCGGCGTGCATCGCCGCCGTCGCGTCCTCCCAGTGATCTCGCAGCGCCGGCTCGATCTCCTCGGCGGCGGCGAGGATCACGGCCGCCTCGGCGGGGACGAGGTCGAGCGGCGGGCCGAAATGCTCCAGCGGCAGCGCCTCCGCCGCACTGGGCGCCTCCCTGCCCTCCTCGGCCGCCGCCATCGCGGCGAGCTCCGCCAGCTCGCGATGCTCGACGTCGAGCTCGGCGGCCGGCGCCAGCTCGACCCGCGCGGCCTCGCCGAGCGAGCGCTGGGTGAAGGTCGAGAACCAGCGCATCGACTCGATCTCCTCGCCGAAGAGCTCGATCCGCACGGCGCGCTCCTCGGTCGCGGGGAAGACGTCGAGGATGCCCCCGCGCACGGCGAACTGGCCGCGCTCTTCGACCTGCTCGACCCGCTGGTAGCCGGCGGCGACCAGCTCGCGCGCGGCGGTGTCGAGCTCGACTTCGCCATCCGCCTCGAGCGCGAAGCCGGCCGGCCGCAGCGAGGCGTCCGGCACCGCCTCGGCGAGCGCGGTGGCGCCGGCGACTACGACCGCGTCCTCCTCGCCGCGCAGCGCCTCGAGCGCATCGATCCGCAAACCGACCAGGTGCGGGGGCGGGGTGATGTGCGAGGCATAGCCCGTTCCCCGCGAGGGGTAGAAGCGGACGCGGCGAGGCGCGAGATAGGCGCGCAGGTCGGCGGCGAGGTCGCGGGCCGAGCGGTCGTCGGCGCTGACCAGCAGCGCCGGGCGGCCGGCCAGGCCGCGATCGTCCTCGAGCAGGGAGGCGAGCAGCAGCGGGCGCAGGGTGGACGAGGCGCCGATCTCGACCGGCGCGCCGCCGCTCGCCGCGCGCACCTCGCCCGCGAGCGCGTGCAGGCGCTCGCTCTCGGAAGCGATCTCGATCAGGGGTCTGAGGCTCATGGCACACAAAACACCCGGATCGCTCGATCCGGGCAGGGTTCCGAACAAGATTGACGGATTGTCCCCCCGGTAGGGGGGACAAAGCAGCAATCGCCGCTCGATTCTAGTCCCGGCTAGTCTCCGTCAATGCACGTCCGACGCCCTTTCGCCGCCCTCTCGACCCTCGGCCTCTTCGCCCACAACGCCTTCGAGACCCGCGCCGGCGTCGGCCTCGTCTTCGAGCCGCAGCTCGGGCGGCGGGGCTCGCGCGCCTTCTGGGCCGGGCTGATCCCGCTCGGGCTGGCAGCCGCGGCGCGGGGAGGGAAGTGGGCCGAACGGATCTCGGCCTTCAACGCGGGCATCGGGGTCGCCGGCGTCGCCGTCCACTTCAAGGCCTGGCCCTGGTCGCTGCACGGCGGCGTGCCGATGCTCGACGAAGCCGAGGGGCTGCGCGAGGACCAGCTCCCCGCCTACAACGCCGTCCTCTGGGCCTGGGGGATCTCCAGCACGCTCAGCCTGCTGCGGGAGACCCGGCCGGGCTCGCGCGGCTTTGCGGTCGCCGGCCTGCTCAACTTCCCGGTCCTGCTCGCCTCGGCCGACCACCACTTCCGCTGGGCGCGCGAGCAGGCGAAGCGGGAACCGGAGCGCTGGAGCGCGGCGCTGCTGGAGGACTGAGCCGGTGCCTGAGTGGCCGGGCGGCGCCCGCGGCGCCCTCTGCCTCAGCTTCGACAACCTCGGCGTCGACGAGGGCTCGAGCGCGTCCCAAGCGCTGCCGGGCCTGCTGAAGCAGCTCGGCGAGCACAACTTGAAGGCGACCTTCTTCGTCGAGGGCGTCAACGCGGAGCTCGACCCCGGAGCGCTGCGGGAGATCGGCGAGGCCGGCCACGAGATCGCCTACCACGCCTGGCGCCACGAGACCTGGGGTGAGCTGAGTGCCGAGGAGCAGACGGAGAACCTGCGACACGGCGTCGAAGCCTTCAACGCTCTCGGCCTGTCGATCGCAGGCATGCGCCCACCCGGCGGTCAGCTCGGCCCGGGCGGCCTCGAGGTGCTGCGCGACGCCGGTCTGCGCTACTGCTCACCCGCCGGCGAGGGCGCCGGTCTCGAGAGCGGAGTCGCCCTGCTTCCCTTCCAGTGGCGCCACGTTGACGCGAGCTGCATGCTGCCGCCGCTGGGCACCGTGCGCGAGCAGATGACCGGCTCCCCCGACCCGCTCGACCCGGGGACATTCGTCGCATTTCTAGAAGGCGAGATCGAACGAGTCGAACGGGGCGACGGCTTCACGTCGATCGTCCTCCACTTGCCGCTCCTGGATTGGCTTGGCGAAGGCAACCTGGACTCCGTCCTGAGCAAGCTCGCCTCCACCCGGTCGTGGCTCACGCGCTGCGACGAGGCAGCCGAACACGTCCTTGCCCACCCGGAGGCGTTCGCGAGCAGGGCCACCCTCGACTCCCGCAGCTGGGCCTAGCCCATCCGGCAGGGCTGAAACGTCTTGTGCTTTTTCGGTGCCAGGCTGCGGGCGTCAGCCCACCGGCAACACGTCGAAAAAGTCAAGTGGAAGCCCTGCCGGATGGGCTAGCGACACGGAACTTCCGTGTCGCCGGGGTTTTGTCCTTGTTCCCGGCGGCGTCGACCGCCCGCACCTGGAAGACGTGTCTGCCCGGTTTGAGCCGTTTGTATTTCTTCGGCGAGCGACAGGGTTTGAACTGCTTCTTGTCGAGCCTGCACTGGAAAGTCGAGTTTGCCTCGCTGGAGACGAATCTGAACTTGGCGGTGCGGCCTTTGACTTTCTTCTTGACGATCGTCGTCTGGGGCGCGGTCCTGTCCGTCTTGCCCTTGCCCTTTTCCTTCCCTTTGGGTTTTTCCCTGTCCTTCTTGTCGCCCCCGGCGCCGCCGCTGCCAGACCCTCCACCGCCGGTGCTCGGATCGGCGCTCGCGGTCGCGGCCTTCAGCTCCGAGGTGGCGCCTTCGACGTTGGTCTGGCTCGCCGCGATGATCGTCCCGGTCGCGACCTGCGGGTAGGTGACGCTCCAGTTGCCCGAGCCGTCGGCTTGCGCTTCGGCGAGGAAGGACTGCAGCTCGCCGGGTTCGGCGCTCGCCTTGCGGAAGACGCGCACGGTGGCGCCGGGTTCGGCCGTGCCTTCGGCCTTCGACTGGATCGCCGCGGAGAAGGCGGGGGGAAGGATTTCTTCGTTGGCGCCCGCGACGAGGTCGATGAAGAGGCCGCCGTTGCCCGCGCCGCGATTGCGGGTGATTTCCGTCGTGCTCCCCGGTTCCAGCGCTTCTTCGAGGATTTCGATCGCGGGCCCACCGCTGCCTTCGATCGTGTTTTCCTTTTCAGCGGTGCTGCCGCCGATCAGGTTGCCGGTCATGGCGATTCCGGGCGGATTCCGGACCCGGATCCCGGATAGACCCGAGCCGATGACGGTGTTGGCCCGGACTTCGTTGAGCGGGTTTTCGACGACGATCCCGTGTTCGGTGGGCGTTTCGACCTGGTTGCCGGCGATCAGGCCGGCGCCTTCTCCGACCTTGGTCAGGATCCCGGTCGAGCCGCCTTGGATTTCGTTGCCGGTGATCCTCCCGGTCGCGAAGCGGGTTTCGATCCCGGTCCCGCCGGCCATCCGGATGCGATTGCCTTCGATCGACGGCTCTTCGCTCACTTCCAGGCCGAGGACGAAGATGCCCTTGGAGCTCGGCGGACTGACATCGCCTCCGTCGGAGGCGAAACCGATCCGATTGCCGCGAGCTATGAAGTCCTGCCCCTTGCTTTCGCTGGCGATCCCTTCGCCGCCCCCGGCGATGTAGTTGGCATCGCCCAACGGGAAGCCACCGACCGTGACGTGGTCGGCCCCACCGGCCAGGATGCCGTAGCTGCCGTTCCCGATCGCGTTGGTCCCCGTCTTGTCCAGACCGATGAAGTTGCCGTGCACAGTCGTCGGGCCGCTGGCGGGCGCCTCGTTCTGGCCCGCGCCGTTCCCGTTGAGATCGATCCCGGCGCCCGTGGCGCCGGAGATCACGTTGCAGCCGCCGTCGCAGGCTGCGTTGGTCAACGCTTCGCCTTCGATCGTCGCGCCCACTTCGTTGTTTTCCGCCGGGAAGCCGGGGGCGGCGGTCGAGTCGGTGATCTCGATGTCCTTGGCGTTCGCCATCTGCGTCGTCCCGTCGGGCGCGACGCCGAAGTAGTCGTTGCGGACCACCGCGTTGCTGGCGCCCTCGATGTCGAGGCCCTCGTTGTTGTTGCCGGCGATCACATTGGGCTGCACGAATTCGGGGGGGCCGACCGTCGTGCCGATCTTCGCGCCGTCAGACCCGGGGTCGACGAAGATTCCGGTGTTGTTGGCGCCGGCGGCGCCATCCAGTTTCACGCCGATCCAGTCGCCCGTAGCGGTGAAGTTTTCGGATTCGTCGACCACGTTGATCCCGGCCAGCGCCCCGGTTATCGAAACGTTTCTGATCGTGACCCCGTCGGCTTTGACGGTGATGCCGAAGTTGCCGGCGGGGCCGCTGACGCCGGCCCCTGGTTTCGAGGGGCTCCCCACGCGAGCAGCGATGAGCGAGATCGGCGCTTCGATCGGCGGCAGCGGCGAGCTCAGCGCAACCGTGTCGGAAAGCTGGCCGTCGAACACGGAGTCGAAGAAGACTTCTTGGGCCGTACCAGCCAGATTCGTCACTTCGATCGCTGCCCGCAGGGTGCATTTCCCGGCGCCGGTTTCGCAGACTCCCCCCGCCACCGCGTCCGGTTCGTCGGCGGGGCTGTTGATGATGACTTCGGCGGAGGCGGCGGCCGGAAGTACGAAGGCGAACAGGGCAGCGAGAAGCGCCGGGACGGCGCGGCGGCGGACGATCATGGGGCGACTCTATCCGGCGTACCGGTGTGTCTACAAGGAGCCGGACGGCTTCAGTCCGGCTGCGGCAGCCCCGGGCCGGTGCGGGCCCACTCGACCTGGCCGGCGCCCTCGACCTTGGATCGTCCCTCGACGTCGTCCCACTCGTGCAGCATCCGCTTCAGGCGGGCGACCGCCTCCGCCGGGTGGCCGGCGACGGACGCGGCCAGGTCCAGCGCCGCCTCCTCGGTCGCCGCCGCGGGGGCGATGCGGTTGACGAGACCGAGCCGCAGAGCCTCGTCGGCGCCGACGGTGCGCGAGCTCAGCAGCAGGTACTTGGCGGTCGCGAGGCCGCAGAGGGTGACGAGACGGGCCGGGCCGACCGGGACGCCGAGGGCGGCGCCGGGGAAGCGCATGCGCAGGTTGGAGCCGCCGACGCGCATGTCGCAGGCGATGGCGATCTCGGCGCCGCCGCCGACCACGTCGCCGTGGCAGGCGGCCACGGTCGGCTTGGGAAAGGCGACGATCGAGTCGTAGAGGTCGGCGAAGAGCTGCATACGGCGGACCTTGCCCTCCTCGTCGAGCCTCTCCTTGACGTCGGCGCCGGCGGAGAGGCCCATCTGGTCGGAGGAGCTGATGACGAGGACGCGGGTCGCATCGCCGGCTCGGGCAACGGCCAGGTGCTCGAGCATCTCGGCGAGCATCTGGGTGTCGATCGCGTTGCGCGCCTCGGGGCGTTCGAGGCGCAGCAGGGCGACGCCGTGGGGGTCGACCTCGTAGCTGGTGCGCGCCGTGGCGTCGTCAGAGCTCATCGTCGGTGCTGGAGGCTATTTGCTCGACGAGGCGCTCGGCCTCGTCGGCAGCGCCTGCGATCAGCGCCTCGACCTCGACACGGGGCTCGCGAAAGCGACCCAGGACGTAGGCGGAGACGATCTCCGGGTCGGTCGAGTCGGGGCGCCCCACGCCGACCCGGACGCGCCAGAACTCGGCGCTGCCCAGGCCGCGTTTGAGGCTCTTCAGCCCGTTGTGGCCGGCCAGGCCGCCGCCGAGGCGGCTCTGCACCTCGCCGAAGGGGAGGTCGATCTCGTCGTGCAGGACGACGACCCGCTCCAGCGCCGCCTTGAGCGCGCCGCGCGCCGGACCGGCCGAGTCGCCGGAGGCGTTCATGTAGGTCTGGGGCAGCAGGATCGCCACCCGCGGCCCGGCGGGGCGGATGCGCCCTTCGGCGATCAGACCGCCGAACTTCCGCTTCGCGCGGGGCAGCTCCCAGCGCCGCGAAAGCTCCTCGGCGACGTCGAAGCCGACGTTGTGGCGACTGCCGGCGTGCTCGGCGCCGGGGTTGCCGAGGCCGACGATGAGGATGCGGTCGCCCTGCTCGGCGCCACCCCCGCCGCCGGCCCGGCCGCGGCGGAAGATCGACATGACGGGGCTACTCCCCGGAGTCGCCCGAGTCGCCGCCCTCGCCGGAGTCGGCGCCCTCCTCGGCGGCGGGGGCCTCGCCCTCCTCGCCGATGAGCTCGGCCTCCTCCTCGACTACGGTCTCGGGCTCTTCCTCGACACGCGGCGGCGAGAGGGTGGCGATCGTGACCTCGTCGGGATCCTCGGCGACGAACTTGACACCCTCGGGCGCCGCGATCGAAGAGAGCTGCAGGGTGTCGTTGATCTCCATCGCCGAGACGTCGGCGACGAGGCGCTCGGGGATCTCGGCGGGCAGCGCTTCGACCGTGATCTCGCGGGTGACGTGCTCGAGCACGCCGCCGCCTTTGACGCCCGGGGCGATCTCCGCGCCCTCGAGCTCGATCGCGACCTCGGCCTGGATCGCCTCGTCCAGCTTCACTTCCTGCAGGTCGATGTGCTGGAGGTTGCCGCGCACGGGGTGCAGCTGCTGCTCCTTGACCACGACGGGGACCGCTTTCGAGCCCTCGAGCTCGAGGTCGAACAGCGCCTGGCCGCCGGCCAGGACGGCGCGTATCTCGCGTTCGCCCGCCTGAAATGCCCGCGCCTCGGCGCCGCCGCCGTAGACGACGCCGGGCACCAGCTCCTCCGCGCGCAGGCGGCGGGAGCTGCGCGAGCCGAAATCGGTGCGCGGCGCGGCCTTGAGCTTTTCGCGGGTGCGGGCCATCGGACGGGAGAGGATAGAGAAAGCCGCGAAACGGAGCCCGCCGCGACGGTCCTATGACAACCTTGCCGGGCGATGGCAGACGACTCGAAGATCCCCAAAGGGCGGCTGCGCCGCTCGGCCAAGCTCGGCTCGATCGTCGGCGTGCAGGGCGCCCGCTACGCGGGGACCAAGGCGACCAACGTCGCCCGCTCCGAGGAGGCGAGCAAGGAGAAGCTCGAGCAGCGCCACCTGGAGACGGCGCTGAAGATGGTCGGCGCGCTCGGCCAGATGAAGGGCGCGGCGATGAAGCTGGGGCAGTTCGCCTCGTTCATCGACACCGACTTCCTCCCCGAGGAGTCGCGCGAGATCTACCAGGAGCAGCTCGCCAAGCTGCGCACCTCGGCGCCGCCGATGCCCTGGGAGAAGGTCGAGAGGGTGCTGCTCGAAGAGTACGACGGCGAGTCGGTCTCCGAGCTGTTCGCCGAGTTCGAGCACGAGGCCTTCGCCGCCGCCTCGATCGGCCAGGTGCACCGCGCCGAGCTGCTCGACGGGCGCCGGGTCGCGGTCAAGATCCAGTACCCCGGGATCGCCGAGGCGCTCGACGCCGACCTGCGCAACGCCGGCACGATCGTCCGCCTCGCCCGCGCGCTCGCCCCCGGCCTCGACGCCAAGGCGATCGCCCACGAGCTGCGCGAGCGGGTGATGGAGGAGCTCGACTACGAGTACGAGGCGCAGAACCAGCGCACCTTCGCCCGCGCCTATCGCGAGCACCCGTTCATCTACGTGCCGGAAGTGATCACCCGGCTCTCGCGCCGCCGCGTGCTCGTCACCGAGCTGGTCGAGGGCATCACCTTCGACCAGGTCAAGGAGCTGCCGCACGAGCGGCGCAGCCGCTTCGGCGAGATCGTCTTCCGCGGCAGCTTCGGCTCGATCTACCACCTGCGGCACTTCAACGCCGACCCCCACCCCGGCAACTACTTCCTGATGGAGGACGGCCGCGTCGCCTTCCTCGACTTCGGCATGACCAAGAAGCTCGACCACGAGCAGATCGTGCTCGAGCAGCGCGCCCTCGACGCCGCCTTCCACAGCGATCCGGAGCGCTTCCGCGGCGCCCTGCACGACCTCGGCTTCGTCAAGAACCCCTCCAAGCTCGACGCCGAACGGCTGCTCGAGCACACGATGGCGGTCAGCGGCTGGTTCGTCGAGGACCGCGAGATCGAGATCACGCCGAAACGGGTGATGAAGATCATCGAGTCGACCCAGGACCCGCGCTCGGAGTACTACGACCTGATGCGCCGCGAGTCGCTGCCGGCCAACGAGCTGATGGGCCGGCGGATGGAAATCGGCGTAGTCGCCGTGCTCGGCCAGCTGGGCGCGAAGCGCAACTGGCACCGGATCATGCGCGAGTGGATCTACGCCGACCCGCCCGCGACCGAGCTGGGCGAGCAGGAGTGGGAGTACTTCGAGGGAAGGGGTGTGAGGCAGACCCCGATTGTCGAGCGATCCCTGGAAGGAGAGGCGCAATGAGCAGGATCCGGCGTGGCTGGGCGTTGACGAAGAAAAGCTGGGGCGTGTTGCGGGAGCATCGTGAGCTGGTCCGCTTCCCGCTCTACGGCGCCGCAGCGACGATCCCGCTGGCCTTCATCTTCCTCGGGCCAGGCCTCTACTTCCTCGAGAAGGACGTGCTTGGCGGCGCGATCCCGCTGCTGGTGGTCGGGGTCTACGTACTCAGTGTCGTCGGCTTCTACTTCAGCGTCGGCCTCGCGGCCGCCGCCGACATGATCTTCCGCGGCGAGCAGGCAACCGTCAGCGACGGCCTCGACGTGGCCCGAAGCCGCTTCAGCCAGATCTGTGGTTGGGCGGCGGTCGCGATCGCGATCAGCGTGCTGATGGGTGCACTGGAAAACCAGGGCGGCATCGCCGGGACGATCGCCGCGCGCGTGGTCGGCATGGCCTGGTCGCTCGTCACCTTCCTCGCGGTGCCCGTGATCGCGATCGAGGGCGCCGGGCCGTTCGAGACGTTGAAGCGCTCGGCGCACCTGTTCAAATCGCGTTGGGGGCAGCAGATCACCGGCAACATCGCAATCGGCGGTGCGGTCTTCTTCTTCGGCGTACTGCCCAGCGCGATCGTCATCGCGCTGGGCGTCCTCGTCTGGGCGTCGGCCGGCTTCGCCGGCGCCCTACTGGTCGTCATCGGCGCGATCGGCCTCGCCATCTCCATGCTGATCAGCAAGGCTCTGAGCGGCATCTTCGGCGTAGCGCTCTACCGCTATGCGCTGGACGGCAAGGCGGTCGGCGGCTTCAGCGCGGAGGACATGGAGTCGGCCGTGAAGCGCAAGCGCGGCCGCAACGCGCCGCCGACTGCGACTCCGGGCACGGTCTAGCGCGGCCGCACGCTCCAGCCACCCGGCACCCGCAAACTCCCGCCCCGGGGGGGCGAATTTGGTTCCGGTGCGCCTTATGTGTCGGTGGGACACGCAAAGCGCACCGGAAACTGGGGGCACGTCATTGCAACGCTGGCTGAGCGACAGCACGGTGTGGTCGCGCGGCGTCAGCTGCGGGCGTTGGGCCTCAGCGACACCGAAATAACCACTCGGACGGCCACCGGGTACCTACGGCCTCTCTTTCGCGAAACGTTCGCGGTGGGCCATCGTCCAGTCGACAGGCGTGCCCGCATGCTGGCGGCCGTCCTCGCGTGTGGCGACGACACGGTCCTGTCGCACGGCAGCGCAGCCGAGCTGATCGGGCTGTGGGACAGGCAGGCCGTACCGATCGATGTCATCCCGCCTGGGTGGTCGGGCCGCAAGATCCAGGACATCCGTTGGCACCGGGTGCTCTTCCCGACTCCGGAGGAGACCGAAATCCGACACGGAATCCGATGCACAACGCCCGCGCGGACTCTGGTCGACATGGCGGGGCGGGTTGGTCGGCGGTCGCTGCGCCGTCTGATCGAGCAGGCCGCTGTGCTGCAAGCGCTTGACGTCCGAGAGGTGGATCGCATCCTCGCCCGAGGCCGCAGGCGCGGCGCTCCGAACCTACGCGCTCTCCTCGATGTCTGGCGCACCGACGACGAACGAAAGCCCCGCCTACGCAGCCTCCTGGAGGCGCGCTTTCTGCCTGCGCTGGTTGCAGCAGGCATCCCGGTGCCGGAGTGCAACGTCAAGCTTCGCATCGACGCCGAGCCGCTGGAGATCGACTTGCTCTGGAGAGAGCAACGCCTGGCAATCGAAACCGACGGCGAGGAAACACACGGAACGCGCGGCGCATTCCAGAGCGACAGACGACGTGATCAGCTCCTACTTGCCGCCGGATACCGAGTCGGCCGCGTCACCTGGCGGCAGGCGGAAGACGAACCGGCCGCAGTCGCCACTCGGATCAAGCGCATGCTCGCCATCGAGTAGCCGTTCCGGTGCGCCTTATGTGTCCCACCGACACACAAGGCGCACCGGAACCGCCCCTGGGCTTGGCCGGGCTCAACGGTGCTCGGTGAGCTTGTCGAAGAGGCGGGGGTCGTTGGAGCAGATGCCGTCGACCCCGGCGGCGACGAGCTTGCTCATTCGGCCGGGGTCGTCGACCGTCCAGGCGATCAGCTCGACCCCGGCCAGGTCGGTGATCTTGGCGAGCTGACGACTGACCAGCGGGTGGTAGACCCACATCGCCTCGACCCCCATCTCGGGCAGCTCGCGGGCGGCGAGGCCCGGCAGCCGCTGTCGCATCCAGGCCAGCGCGCCGAGCATCGGCGCCTTCGCCCAGCGCTTGGAGGCCCAGTCCTTGGTCACTTTGGGATAGGTCCAGCCACGCCGCAGCCCCGGCTCCAGCTTGCCGATCTTGGCCAGGGTGAAGAGCTCCATGGTCGAGATCATCGCCCGATCGAGCAGGCCACGCTCACGGACCGCGGCGACGATCTCCTCCTCCCGCCCGGGAAGCTTGATGTCGAGGTCGATCTCGACCCGGTCCAGTGGCGGCTCCATGAAGGCGTCGAGCGCCTCCGCCAGAGTCAGCGGCTGCCGCCGTTCGGCGTCATGCCAGTCGTGGGCGATGACCAGCGGGGTGCGCTCGGCGGCGGCGATGCGTGGATGGCCATCCTGCGTCCAGAGCACGTCGAGCTCGATGACGTCCACACCGACCTCGACCGCCTTCTCAAAGCTCCCGAGGGTGTTCCCGGGGACAATCGCATCCGCTCCCTTGTGGCCAATTCGTTTCATCTATCTCCCAATCTGAGCGGTCGGCAAGGTCGGATGTGGATGGCTGGGCGACCAGAACCAAGCGAGCCGGTTCCGGCACGGTTCCCGCGTAGCAGCGCTACGCGGGACACTGGGACGGGGCCGTATCGCGCCGGTGCTGGGCGTCCAGACACCGCATCCGACCGCAGCCGCCCGCTCTCAAAAAAGTTGATTCTCTCCCGCGAAGATCTCGGAGACCGAGTCGTCGGTGAAGATGCGGCGGATCGAGTCGGCAAAGGTGCCGGCGGTCGAGAGCACCGTGATGTTGTCCGGAGCGCCGGGGCGCAGCGGGATCGTGTCGGTGACGACGATCCGCTCGATCGCCGAGTCCGCCAGCCGTTCGTAAGCCGGTCCGGAGAAGACGCCGTGCGTCGCGCAGGCGATCACCCGGGCGGCGCCCTCGTCGAGCACGGTCTGAGCGGCGGCGCAGAGCGTCCCCGCGGTGTCGATCATGTCGTCGACGAGGACCGCGGTCTTACCCTTGACGTCGCCGACCACGTAGCCGATCTCGGCGACCTGCTGGGCGGGGCGCTCCTTCTCCATCACCGCCCAGTGGGTGCCGATGCGGCGGGCGAAGTTGCGCGCGGTCTTGACCCGGCCGGCGTCGGGGGAGACGATCACCAGCTCCTCGCTCAGTTCCTGGTCGGCGAACCACTGGGTCAGCATCGGCATCGCCGTCATGTGGTCGACGGGGACGTGGAAGAAGCCCTGCACCTGCCCGGCGTGCAGGTCCATGGTGAGGACGCGGTCGACGCCGACGCCCTCCAGGCACTTGGCCATGATCCGGGCGGAGATCGGCTCCCGCGGGGCGGACTTCTTGTCCTGGCGCGCGTAGCCGTACCAGGGCAGGACGGCGATGATCCGGTGCGCCGAGGCGCCCTGGGCGGCGTCGATCATGGTCAGCAGCTCGACGATGGCGTCGTTCGGGGTCATCTCGCTCTGCTCGTTGGCGCAGGTCGATTGCACGATGAAGACGTCGGCGCCGCGGATCGACTCCTCGTAGCGGCAGTAGACCTCGCCGTTGGCGAAGGTCTTCAGCGTCACCTGGCCGAGGTCGAGGTCGAGCTTGCCGGCGACCTTGGCGGCCAGCTCCATCGAGCTGCGGCCGCCGAAGACCATCATCCGCTTCGAGTAGTCGTGCGGGATCGCAGTCGGCGCCGTCGCGGGCGCAGCTTCAGGGCGCTGCTCGATCGTGCTCATGGAACCATCCATGAGCACACAAATCGCCCCGGACTCGAACAACCGGAAATCACCGTGTCGATTTGTGCGCTCATGCCTTTCTCTTCTCCTTTGCTTTGCGCTCGGAGTAGCCCTCGATGTTCCTCTGGTCGTTCTGGCTCACCGCAAGCGCCCCCTCGGGGACGTCGTGCTTGATCACAGCTCCGGCGCCAGTGTAGGCGGCGTCCCCGACTTCTACCGGGGCGATCAGCATCGTGTCAACGCCGAGCCGCACATCGGCGCCGATCGTCGTGCGGTGCTTGCGGGAACCGTCGTAGTTGGCCGTGATCGTACCGGCGCCGAGATTGCTGCCGGGCCCGATGTCGGCGTCGCCGACATAGGCGAGGTGAGGGACCTTGCTGCCCTCGCCGATGTGCGAGTTCTTGATCTCGACGAAGGCGCCGGCCTTGGCGCCCGCATCGAGGTGGGCGCCCGGGCGCAGGTAGGCGAAGGGTCCGACGTTGCAGCCGTCGAGCACGTCGCATTCGACCAGATATGAGTGCGGGACCTTGACGCCCTCGCCGAGGCGGGTGTCGATCAGCGTGCTGAGCGGCCCGACGACCGAGCCGGCGCCGACCGCGCTGGCGCCGCGCAGGCTCGTGCCCGGCTCGATCTGGGCGTCGGCGGCGATCGCCACATCGGCGTCGATCCAGGTCGTGCCGGGATCGACGACGGTCACGCCGGCCAGCATGTGTCTCTCTAGAATCCGGCAGCGACCCTCGGCCTCGACCGCGGCCAGCTCCACCCTGTTGTTGACCCCCATCGTCACGGCGAAGTCGTCGGCGCGATGACCGGCGACGGAATGGCCCGCCTCGCGCAGGACCGCGAAGACGTCGGTCAGGTAGTACTCGCCCTGGGCGTTGTCATTCGACAGCCCGGCCAGGGCGGTGGCGAGCGGGGCGGCCTCGAAGGCATAGGTGCCGGCGTTGATCTCGCGGATCGCGAGCTCCTCGGCGCTCGCGTCGCCATCGGTTTTCGCCTCGACCACCCGCTCGACGCCGCCGTCTGCGCCGCGCACGACGCGCCCGTAGCTGCCGGGGTCGTCGAGCTCGATCGTCATCAACGTCGCCGCCGCGCCGGAGGAGGCGTGCGCGTCGAGGAAGCCGGAGACGATCTCGGCCGAGATCAGCGGGTGGTCGCCGGAGAGGACGAGAACCGTCTCCGCCGTTTCGATCAGCGGCAGGGCGGCGCGTACAGCCCCGCCGGTGCCGTCGGACTGCGGCTGCACGACCGTCTCGACGTCTCCTGGCAGGCCGGCCGAGATGTCGATGTCGGGGGAGACGATCGCCGCCACCCGCCCGGCGCCGGCCTCGCGCGCGGCGAGGACCGGCCAAGCGGCCAGCGGGCGCCCGCAGACGGGATGCAGCATCTTCGGCGTCGAGGAACGCATGCGGGTGCCCGCGCCGGCCGCCATGACCAGAACCAGGGGGGAGCTCACTCTTGGATCGTAGTGGTGAAGGGGCCGTGTGCCCCTCCCGCGGAAGCCGTTGCGCAGCAGATTGCGGATGGCGATTCGGGTTTGCTCGTCCCGGAGCTTCCGCGGGAGGGGCACACGGCCCCTTCTTTCGCGAAGCCACGGGTCAGCTCAAGCGAGAACGATCGGCGCCGCGAGGGCATGGGGGTTCCCCTCGCGTCCGCGGCGTCCTGTTTTTCGCAACTCCAGCTTGGCGAGAGATTGCAACTCCAAGGCGAAAAACCCAGCGACGAGAGGGGAACCCCCCGTGCCCTCGCGGCTTAGGAAGAACGAGCGAGGTCTTTGCCGACCAGAGCTACTGAGGTGAGGGTCCAGCCGGCGAAGATCAGGTCTATTCCCACCAGGAGGCCGATTGCCCAGTCGGCGCTGCTGGGAAACTTGGCGAGGACGAGGATGCCGATCAGGAGGCCGGCGAAGCCGCTCAGGCCGACCAGGCCCGCACCCTGCTGGCCGCGCCCCATGAAAGCGACGGTGATCCGGGTGATCCCCATGAAGAGGAAGTAGATGCCGAGCACCAGGGTCAGGGTCAGGGTGCCGTTGTGCGGTTCGACGATCAGCCAGAGGCCGACGATGACCGTGAGGAAGGCCCAGAGCAGGCGCAGGATCACCGAGCCGATCGAGTGCGCGGTGAAGGCGCCGGCGACGAGGAAGGCCCCGGCGACGACCAGGATCCAGCCGATGAAGATCGCCGTCCCGACCGACGCGACCGCGGGCACGACGATCGCGATGCAGCCGATCACGATCGCGAAGATGCCGACCGCCATCAGCGCCTTCCAGCTGCGCGCCAACCCTGCGCGCACTTCCGGATCCAGCGCGGCTCCGCTCATCTCCATGAAACGACCCTAAGCTCCGCGCCGGACGCGATCAAGTCCCTCGCAACGGGCATATGATCGGCCTTTCTGGACAACTCAAGGGCGACTTGCCCTGCGAGGCAGCGCGGGAGGACAGATGATTGCGATGGTGATTGCGGGAGCATCGGCCGAACCACCGACCGAACCACTCAAGACCGAACCACCCAAACGGGTGAGCCCGAAGGAAAGCTGGAGCGACAAGATCAAGGCTATCGGGGGTCTCGTCGCGGTCGGCGCCGGCGTGCTGGTCGTCGGCGTGATCGCGGTCATAGCGCTGATCAAGGACACGAGCACGGCCTCGACCATCGCCAGCGCGACGAGCGGCGTGATCGCGACGATCGTCGGCGCCTACTTCGGCGTCAAGGTCGGGACCGACCAGGGCAAGGCCGCGATGGACAACCAGAAGGCCGAAGCGGCCAAAGCCCAGGTCTTCGCCGCCCATCTCCCGGCTGACCAGGCCAAGGAGGTTCTCGAGCTGAGCAAGAAGGCCGCCCAGGACGTGCTCGGCGGGTAGCGGGCAGCCTCAAAACGACCTCAGCCCGCTCGCCGGCGGGTTTGAGCCTCGCTCGCGGCGGCCTCGACCGCCTCACGCTCCATCTGTCGTCCGCTTCGCCCGCTCGATTCTGTTGCGCCGGCCGCAATGCGTGTCGAGGGTCGCCGCACAGTTGGGGCAGACCATGCGCAGGTTCTCGAGCCGGTGGTCGTCACGAACCCCGTTGATGTGATCCAAGATCATCGACATCGGCTTGCCCTGCCAGATCTCGCCCTGACCGCACAACTCGCATCGCGGCTCCTTCAAGCCCTCCGCCAAGAGTCGCCGCTTGATGTGCTGGCGGCCGTATGTTGAGCCAGCCACCAAAACCTCCTGCAGCGGACGCGCCTTCCGCTTCAGATTGACGCCACAAGCGGCCCTGGGATCGAAGTGCTCCGTGGAGATCTTCCACTCCCGCGCGTACTTCTTGAGGATACGCCAAGCCCCGCCCGTCGGACAAAGGCCAAGCCGCCGTAGGCTCTCAGCCCAAGACTTCGATGCCGCAATCGCGTCTCGCGCCTCTTGCTCCGTGTAGCTCAGCCCTCGCCCTTCACCGAACATATGTTCGCAGAGCGAGCGGACACTCGGAGCGCTTCTCGAACCGACAGTTGCTATTCAAGCGAACTGGGGAGCCCGGGTTCGAACCGGGGATGCGGCATCCAAAGTGCCGAGTGTTACCCACTACACCACTCCCCAAGGGGCTGCCTTAAAGCTTAAGCGCAGCGAATGCGACTACCCCACCGGCTCGCGCTCGGGCGGGATCTGGCCACCGCGCTCGGTGCCGGCGATCAGCTCGTCGGGCGACTTGTCCTCGGGGATGAAGCCGGATTTCATGCCGAAGTAGACGGCCTGGGGATGGTGGGCGACTATCGCCACCGTCGACTGCTCGGGCGTCACGGCGTAGCCGTCGGAGAGGGTCATTCCGATCTGCTCGAGGTCGAGCAGGCGCCAGACCTTCTCGTGCTCGGACTGGTCCGGGCAGGCCGGATAGCCCCAGGAGTAGCGGCGGCCCTGGTCGGGATCGATGCCGAGCTCGCGGCGCACCTGCGCGTGCAGCCACTCGGCCAGCCCCTCGGCCGACTGAACGCCGAGGCCGTGCACGAAGAGCTGCTCGGCGAACTCGCCTTCGCGCTCGAGGCGCTCGATCAGCTCGGTCACCTCGGGCCCGACCGTGACGCCCTGCAGGGCGACGACGTCCCGTTCGCCGGACTCCAGCGGGCGGTAGAAGTCGGCGAGGCAGATGCGGTCGTGCTTGGGCTGGCGCGGGAAGACCAGCCGCTCCAGCTCACGCTCCGGGTCGTCCGGGTCGAAGACGATCAGCTCGTTGCCCTCGGAGTTGCAGGGGAAGTAGCCGAGCCGCGCCCGCGGGTGGAGGTAGTCCTGCTCGCGCCACATCCGCTCCAGGCGCGGAGCGAAGCCCTCCTCCTCGCCGTCGCCCTCGATGAGCCGGCGCCAGGCCTCGCCCTTGACCCCTTTGCCACCCCAGTGCAGCTTGAAGAGCACGTGGCGGTCGAGGTAGGGGAAGACCTCGTCGAGGTCGATCTCGACCTCGCGCACGCCCTGGAAGGGCGACTCGGGGATCGGGTTGTCGGCGACCGCGGCGGAGCGCACGCCGGCGTCGGTGACCGGTGGCGAGTCGTCAACCTCGACCGGCTTCTCACGCAGAGCCTTCGCCTCGGCGCGGATCCGCTCGACCAGCGCCTCGCGCGCGGCCTCGTCGACCAGCGCATCCATCGTGTCGAGCCCCTGGAAGGCGTCCTTGCAGTAGAAGACCCCGGGCTCGTAGACGTCGTCGGACTCCTTGCCGTGCGGGTAGAGCGTGCGCCGGCCGAAGTCGCGGTTGATCGCGGCGCCGCCGATCAGCACCGGGAACTCGAGCCCGCGCTGGTGCAGCTCCTGGATGCAGATCGGCATCTGCTTCGAGGTCGAGACGAGCAGCGCCGAGAGGCCGATCGCATCGGCCTCGTTCTCGACCGCGGCCTCGATGATCGTCTCGACCGGGACCTGCTTGCCGAGGTCGACCACGGTGTAGCCGTTGTTGGTGAGGATCGTGTTGACCAGCGACTTGCCGATGTCGTGGACGTCGCCGAACACGGTCGCGATCACGACCTTGCCCTTGGTGTGTCCGTCGATCCGGTCGAGGTAGTTCTCCAGCCGCGCGACGGCGCGCTTCATCACTTCGGCCGACTGCAGGACGAAGGGCAGGATCAGTTCGCCGGCGCCGAATTTGTCGCCGACCTCCTTCATCGCCGGCAGCAGCACCTCGTTCAGCGTCGGGACGGCGCCGATCTTCTCGTTCGAGCGGTCGATCCACTCCTCGACCCCGTCCTTCTTGCGGCGCAGGATGTGCCAGTGCAGAGCCTCCTCGGGCTCCATCCCCGCGGTCGGGTCCTCCGCCTCCTCGGCGGCCTCCTCGCCCTTCGACTCGAAGTGGCCGATGAAGCGCTCCAGCGCGTCCTCGCGCCGGTTGAAGACGAGGTCGTCGGTCAGCTCGCGCTCGAAGTCGGAGATCTCCGAGTAGGGAGTGATGTGGTTGGGGTTGACCATCGCCAGGTCGAGCCCGGCCTCTACGCAGTGGTGCAGGAAGACCGAGTTGAGCACGGCGCGGGCCGGCTGGCCGACACCGAAGGAGACGTTGGAGACGCCGAGCGAGGTCTTCACCCCCGGGATCTCGGCCTTGATCCGCCGGATCCCCTCGATCGTCTCCACGGCCGAGGGCTTCCACTCGTCGTCGCCCGTGGTCAGGGTGAAGGTGAGCGCGTCGAAGATCAGCGCCTCCGGATCGAGGCCATGCTTATCGCAGACCAGGTCGCGGATGCGCTTGGCGATCTCGACCTTGCGCTCGGCGGTCTTCGCCATGCCGACCTCGTCGATCGTCAGCGCGATCAGCGCCGCCCCGTGGGCCTTTGCCAGCGGCGCGACGACGTCAGCCTTGTCCTCTCCGGCCTCGAGGTTGATCGAGTTGACGATCGCCCGGCCGGGGATCTTCTCCAGCGCAGCCTCGATCACGGCCGGCTCGGTCGAGTCGACCTGGATCGGCGCCGGCTGGGTCAGCGAGATCCGCTCGACCACGGCGACCATCTGCTCGTCCTCGTCGGCGCGCTCGGTCAGCGCCACGCAGACGTCGAGCACGTGGGCGCCGCCTTCGACCTGGTCTTCGGCGACCTGGACGAGGCCGTCGTAGTCGTCGGCCAGCAGCAGCTCCTTCGCCTTGCGCGAGCCCTGTGAGTTGACCCGCTCGCCGACCAGGGTCGGGCGCGGCTCCTGCACCAGCGGCGTCGAGGTCATCATCGAGGAGACCTCGATCGGCCCCGGCGCCGGGCGCTCGCCGGGCACGCGGCCGCCGACCCGCTCGCGGATCGCCGCGATGTGCTCCGGCGTCGTCCCGCAGCAGCCGCCGACGATGCCGACGCCGTAGCGCTCGACGAACTCGCCCAGCGTCGCCGCCAGCGGCTCGGGCTGTTCGGGGAAGATCGTCTCGCCGTCGGGGCCCTGCAGCGGCAGGCCGGCGTTGGGGATGCAGTGGACCGGCAGCGGGCTGCGCTCGCCGAGGAAGCGGATCGCCTCGCGCATGTCCTCGGGGCCGGTCGAACAGTTGAGCCCGATCACGTCGACGTCGAGCGCGGTCAGCGTCGTCAGCACCGCCTGGATGTCGGTGCCGAGCAGCATCTTGCCGCCCTGCGGCAGCAAGGAGACGCTGCACTGGATCGGCAGCCTGCGGCCGGCCTCGGCGAACGCCTCGCGGGCGCCGAAGATCGAGGCCTTGACCTCGAGGATGTCCTGCGCGGTCTCGACGATGATCAGGTCGGCGCCCCCCTCGACCAGGCCCTTCGCCTGCTCGGCGAATACCTCGACCAGCCTGCGGAAGGAGATGTCGCCCAAGGTCGGGTCGTCGGAGGCGGGCAGGAAGCCGGTCGGGCCGATCGAGCCGGCGACGAAGCGGTCCTCTCCGGCCGCCTTGCGGGCGATCTCGGCCGCCCTGACGTTGATCTCATGCGTGTGCTCGCCCAGGCCCCACTCCTCGAGCTTCAGACGCGACCCTTGAAAGGAATCCGTCTCGACCACCTCGGCGCCGGCCTCGAGCATCGAGGCGTGGACGCCCTCGATCACGTCGGGACGGTTGAGCACCAGCGCCTCGTGGCATTTGCCGAGCAGGCCGCCGTAGTCCTCCTGGGTCAGGTCGAACTGCTCCAGGGTCGCGCCCATGCCGCCGTCGAAGACGACGACGCGTTCCCTCGTTGCCGCTATGTAGTCGCGCTCGGACACCGTCGAAAGAGGTTAGTTGGTTCGCTCGAACCCGCCTCTGTGTCGCTTTATCCGCGCATACCGCGGATAAAGCGACACAGGCGGGCGCGGGGGTAGGCTGGCTGACGCCGATGATCGATTCGCACACGCACCTGTTCCTCTGCGAGCGGCCTGAGGCCGAGCTGGTCGCCGACGCGCTCGCGGCCGGCGTCGGCCGTATGCTCAACGTCGGCCTCGGGGGGGAGCAGAACGAGGTCGCGATCGCCACCGCCGAGCGCCACGAGGCGGTCTTCGCCAGCGTCGGCCGCCACCCCACCGAGGCGAGCGGCTTCGACGACGCCGAAGCGGAGCGGATCGCCCAACTCGCGGCCCACGACAAGGTGCGGGCGATCGGCGAGACCGGGATCGACTACTACCACGAGACCGCCGGCCCGGCCGACCAGCGGCGCGCCTTCGAGGCCCAGGTCGGGATCGCCCGCGAGGCCGGCCTGCCGGTCGTCATCCACGGCCGCGACAAGGAAGGCGAGACGAGGGCGATCGACGAGATCTTCGAGGTACTCGACGCCCAGGCCGGCGAGACGCCCGTGATCCTGCACTGCTTCTCCGCCCCCTGGCGCGCCGCCGACGCGGCCGAGCGCGGCTGGTACTGCTCCTTCGCCGGCCACACCACCTATCCCGGCTCCGACGATCTGCGCGAGGCGGCCGCGCGGCTGCCGGGCGAGCTGATCCTGGTCGAGACCGACGCGCCCTACCTGGCGCCTCAAACCGTGCGCGGCAAGCCCAACGAACCTGCATACGTCGTCGACACCGCCCGGGTCGTCGCCGCCGCACGCGGCGTCTCATACGAGGAGCTGGAGGAGACCGTCGAGGCCAACGCCCGCGCCCTCTTCGGCTGGTAGGCCTCCGTCTGTGGTCCGGCTCGGGCAGAACTTCCTCGCCGACCCGAACCTGCTCGACGCGATCGTCCGCGATGCGGAGCTCGCGCCGGCCGACGTCGTACTGGAGGTCGGCGCCGGCGAAGGGGTGTTGACCGAGCGCCTCGCGGGCGCCGCCGCGCACGTCCACACGGTCGAGATCGACCGCGGCCTGGAAGCCGCGCTGGCGCCGCTCGCGGCGCGCCCCGGGGTCGAGCTGCACTGGGGCGACGCGATGAAGCTCGACCTGACCGGCTTCGACCCGGCGCCGAGCGCGGTCGTGGCCAACCTCCCCTACGCGATCGCCACGCCGCTGATCTTGCGCACGATCGACCAGCTGCAGACGGTCGAGCGCTGGACCGTGATGGTGCAGCGCGAGATCGCCGACCGCCTCCGTGCCACACCGGACAGCAGGATCTATGGCTCGCCGAGCGTCCAGGTACAGCTGGCCTGCGAGGTAAAGCTGTTGCGCACCGTCGACCCGGCCGTCTTCCGTCCCCGACCCCGAGTCGAGTCGGCGATCCTTTGCCTGAGCCGCACCGGGCCCGGCGCCGACCCGGCCACCCGCGAGCTGGTCCGCGCCGCCTTCGCCCACCGCCGCAAGTCGCTGGCCCGCTCGCTCGAGCACGCCCGCCCCGGCTCGCTGAGCGCCGTACGTACCGCCCTGCGCGAGCTGTCAATAGCCGAGGATGCACGCGCGGAGTCGCTGCCCCCCGGGAGTTTCGCCGACCTGGCGGGGAAACTGGGCGAAAGCGAGTGACGCCCGCCCCGATGCGCATCCAAGCACCCGCCAAGCTGAATCTCTGCCTCTACCTCGGCCCGACCCGCGACGACGGGTTGCACGAGCTCTGCTCGCTGTTCGAGCCGCTTGCCCTGGCCGACACGATCGAGGTGTCGGAGTCGAACTCCGACGAAGTCCTCTGCGCTGGGGTCGAAGGCGAGAACCTGGCCGCACGGGCGCTGGTGGCGCTGCGCGAGGCCGGTTGGCAGAGCCCGCCCCTACGACTGGAGATCGAGAAGCGGATCCCGGTCGCGGCCGGGCTCGGTGGCGGCAGCGCCGACGCCGCCGCGGTCCTGCGACTTGCGCGACACTCGGGAAGAGCAGGCGACGAGGCGCCCGACCTCGAGCGGATCGCCGCCGGACTGGGCGCCGACGTCCCCTCCCAACTCTCACCCGCCCTGGCCCTCGTGCAAGGGGCCGGGGAGCGAGTCGCTCGCCTCCCAGCCCCCGCCTCCCATGCATCTCTGCTGCTACCCGGTGGCGGCGGTCTCAGCACCGCCGCCGTCTTCGCCGAGGCCGACCGACTCGGGCTCGGTCGCGGTGAGGCCGAGCTGGGCGGCCTGGCGAGCCGGCTCCGCCGGGCTGCCGCCGACGGAGCATCGCCACTCGAATACCGCGACCTGCTCGCCAACGACCTCGAGCCGGCCGCGCTCTCGCTGCGTCCCGACATCGGCGGCGCCTTGGACGCTCTGCGTCATGCCGGCGCCCCGCTGGCCTTCATGTCCGGCTCTGGACCGACCGCGGTCGGGCTCTTTCCCACCCTGGCCGAGGCGAAATCGGCCGCCGAGCGACTCGACCGCGACGACGCGATCGTCTGCGAGGCGGGACAGGCGCCGTGAAACTGCGGCTACCGGAGAACCGGCGGCGCAAACGCCTGCTGCTCGCGGTCGTCGCCGCGGCGATCGCCGCCGGCTACTACCTGCTCAGCCGCGTGATCCCCCACGAAAACCTCCAGCAGCTGCTGGAAGACATCTCCAACACGCTGGGCGCCTGGACCTACCTCCTCGTCGGCGTCTTCGCCTTCGCCGAGACGGGCGCCTTCGTCGGCCTCGTCGTCCCCGGTGAGACCGTGATGCTGCTGGGCGGCGCGGTCGCCGGGCAGGGCGCGATCAGCATCTACCTGCTGATCGCCGTCGCCTGGCTCTCCGCCTGGGCTGGCGACACGACCAGCTTCCTCCTCGGCCGCAGGCTCGGCCGCGAGTTCGTGATGCGCAACGGCCCCCGCTTCGGGATCAGCCATGAGCGCTTCGAGAAAGTCGAGGACTACTTCTCCCGGCACGGCGGCAAGACGATCTTCATCGGCCGCTTCGTCAGCCTCGTCCGCGCCTTCGCCCCCTTCATCGCCGGCAGCTCGGGCATGCGCTACCGCGCATTCGTCCCCTACAGCATCCTCGGCACGGGGCTCTGGGCCAGCGCCCACATCCTGATCGGCTACTTCTTCTCGCGCAGCATCGACACCGCAGCCAAGTACGCCGGCAAGGGCGCCTTCCTGCTCGCGACGCTGATCGTCGTCGTCGTCGGCGCGTTGTGGCTGGTGCGCCACTTCCGGGTCGAGTCGAACCGGCGGGCGGCGGTGCGCTGGATGGAGGGTCACTGGGCGACGCGCTGGATCGTCGTCCTCGCCCGCCGCTTCCGGCCGCAGCTCGGCTTCCTCTGGGACCGGGTGACGCCGGGGGGCACCTTCGGGCTCGAATTCACCTCGCTGATGGCGACCCTCGCCGTCGCCTCCTTCGTCCTGATCGCCTACACGGTGATCGTCAACGGCGACCCCGGCCCCACCCCCGGCGACGTCACCGCGATGGAAATCGCCGAAAAGCTGCGCGCCGCCTGGCTCGTCGACCTGGCCAAGCTGGTGACGGCGCTCGGCTCGAGCGCGATCGTGCTGCCGCTGACCGCGGTCGCGGCGGCAGCCCTCGCAGCGCGGCGGCGCTGGGCGGAGCTCGGTGTCCTCACGATCGGAATCGCGGCGATCTACGTCGGCGTTCAGGAGATCAAGGACGCGGTCGACCGGCCGCGGCCGGACGGCGGCCTCGTCGCCACCTCCGGCTCCTCCTTCCCCAGCGGGCACGCCGCTCACTCCGTCTTCTATCTCTGGCTGGCGGTGACGAGCGTGATGCGCCTGCGGCCGGGGATGGCGCGGGGCGCGCTGGTCGTCACGGCCGGGATCGTCCTGACGGCCCTCGTCGGACTCTCGCGCGTCTACCTCGGCGTCCACTACATGAGTGACGTCAGCGCCGGCTGGGCGCTGGGCGCCGCCGCCTTCTCGCTCTGTGCAGCCGTCGCCCTCGTCGTCACCACGATGCGCTCGATGCGGGCGCCGCAACGCTTTTCGGACGGGACCGTGCGGCAGAATGGGAATCGTGCTTCCCCTCGCCCTGCAGAAGATCGAAAATGAGTACCTGCTCTTCGGCGCCGCCGGGCTGGTCAGCCTGGTCGCCTTCGTCGCGCTGATCTTCGTCCCCGCGATCAGCTCCTACGGGCGCATCTGGGAGAAGGCCGTGGCCGGCGCCCTCTCCGTCATCGTCCTCGTCGCCCTGGTTCTCACCGGCGTAGTCGTGGGGCTAGCGATCGTCTACTACTACAACAACATCGTCGAAGTTATCGGCTGAGAGACCATCCGGTAGGGCTTCCACTTAACTTTTTTTGAAGACAGTTGGCGGTCGTCCGCGGGCGCCGCCGCAAAAAAAGTACAAGACGTTCCAGCCCTACCGGATGGTCTCTAAATGGAGCGCCTGGGGATAATGAGGCGATGTCTACCAGCGCAAAGGGGGCGAAAAGCCCTGCAAAACCAGCAGCTCAGGAGCCGCTCGATGCGCTCTCCGAAGCGGTTGAGTCGGGAGCTGGGTTGCCTTCTGTGGCGCGGGCTGCTGCGCGGGTGCTGGATGCCAGCGTGGCGCTGATCGAGCGGTCTGGGGCGGTGCTGGCGGTGGCGGGAGCCTCGCCGGATCAGGAGGAGAAGCTCCTGGCGGGTGACGAGAGGGTTACTTCGGTCGAGCTGCGGGTGGCCGATGCGGCTGTCGGCGAGCTGCGCTACCGGGCGAAGGCGCCGCCCGACCGGGCGATCGCGCGGATGGTGACGACGCTGCTGGCCCTGGAGCTGGAGCGCTCCCGCTCGCCCGACTGGCAGAACGAGGAGGTGGCCGGGGTCTTCGTCGCCGCCGTCTTCGCCCGCCAGGTGACCGACCGCGGCGACATCCTCGCCCGCGCCGGCGAGCTCGGCACCGACCTGGAGAAGGGAGCCGGGGCGATCGTCCTGCGCGCCGCGCCCCGCACGGCGCAGACCGGCGAGTGGCGGGCGCGCGTCCTGACCCTGGCGATGCGCACGCTGCGCTCGCTCGCACCCGGCGCCCTCGCCGCGGTCGAGGAGGGCGAGGTGGCGACAGAGATCGCCGTGATCGTGCCGGCGGAGGACGAAGAGCGCCTGCAGCGCGCCGCCGCCGGCCTGGCGCGCGAGCTGGAGGACGTTCTGGCCGGCTTCCACCTGACGATCGGCGCCAGCCGCCGGGTCGGCGATCCCGTCGACCTCTACCGCGCCGGCAACGAGGCCCACCTCGCGGTCAACGTCGGCGAAGCCGAGGAACGGCCCCTGCTGGCCTTCGAGGACACCGGCGCCTACCGGCTGCTGCTGCCCGCGATGAGCGAGGACCCCGGTGAGCTGCAGCGCTTCTTCGCCGAGACGATCGAGCCGCTCGCCGCCTACGACGACCAGTACGAGACCGAGCTGGTGGCGACTGTCGAGGCCTACCTCGGCAACGACGGCAACGTCGCCGCCACCGCCAAACAGCTCTTCACCCACCGCCACACGATCCGCTACCGGCTCGAGCGCGTGCGTGAGCTCTGCGGCCACGACGTCTCCGCCACCGAGGGCCGCGAGAAGCTCGGGCTCGGGCTCAAGGCGATGCGCGTGCTCGGCATCGCCTCGCCGCGCGGCCCGGCGCAGGAACCGGGCGCCGAAGGCGGCAAGGTGCCGCGAAGCAGTGAGGAGTGAAACCCGCCCCGGGAGGGGTTCCACTTAACTTCTTTCGGTGGATCGCTTGTGGGCTGGCGCCCATAGCCCACACCGAAAAAGTACAAGACGTTCCACCCCTCCCGGGGCGGGTTTCATGCTCCGATGCGCTCGCGAGACTCAGAGCTTGAGGGGTGAGGCTTGAGGCGAACCGGAGCCGCTGATATTGCTTGTATTCGGAGGTCGCTCCAGGTGAGACCCTCGCGGACCAGGGCTGGCAGGCCGAAGGCGACGGCGGTGGCGATCTCGACCGCCTGCAGGATGACGCCGTAGGCGAGGGCATCAGCGGTGCTGACGCCGAAGCCGGTGTGGAGGACGCTGATCACGGCGAGCTGGAAGACGCCGATGTTGGACGGGGTCGCCGGCACGACGGCGGTCACGTTGACCGCGAACAGCACCGCCGCCGCGGCGCCGATGCCGGCGTGGCCGCTGAGCCCGAGCGCCGCGAGCAGGGCCCAGCAGGCGGCGAGCTGAATCGCCCAGGCGCCGAGCTGGGCAAGGCTGGCGACGGCGCCGTAACGAGGCTGTCGGAACACCGCCAGCCCTGCCCGCACCTGCAGCAGGGCGCGGTGCAGGGCGGCGCCGACACGGGCGAAACGACCGTTGCCGTTGCGGCGCATCAGCACCGGTCCGATCAGGACGACGAGCAGGAGCGCGAGCGGCACGAAGCTGAAGACGAAGAGCTTCTCGGTGCTGGAGTGGAAGAGGTCGGTGCTGGAGACGATGATCGTCCCCAGCAGGGCCAGCGCGACGATGTTGAGCACGGTCTGCGAGACGAGGGTGCCGAGCAGGACTGGGAAGGTCTCGCGCATGCGCCCGATCCGCCTGGCCAGCGTCATCGCCCTTGCCGGCTCACCCAGTCGAGCCGGCAGCGTCGCCGACATCAGCACGCCGATCATCGTCGCCGAGGTGACGTCGCGGCGCCGCACCGGCCGGTTGGGCAGGGCCGCGCGCACGATCGCGTACCAGGAGGCCGCCCGGAAGAAGAGCGAGAGGGCCATCAAGCCGCAGGCGACAAGAACCCAGGTTAGGTCGGAACGGACGATGCTCGCGACCACGTTGTCGACGCCGATCTTCTGCGCCGCGAGCGCGGTCAGACCGATGCCGAGAACTCCCGCGACTCCGAGGCCGGCCCGACGGGCGATGCGTCGCTTGCGGCTGCCGCTCAGCGCCAGCGGCGGGTCGAGTGTCGGCAGGCGCCGCGGCGGACTCGACGGGCGGCCGTCGGCGGCTTTGAGGCCAATCCAGTGGACCGCACGCTCGGCCGCTCCTGAAGGAACCGGCGCGTCGAGCGCCCGCTCGTAGACCTCGCTGACGCGATCGGCGACTCGCGGCCAGGCGTAGCGCTGGGCGCTCTGGCGCGCGGCCACACCCATCGCGGCCAGGCGCTCGGGCTCGTGGTGAACGCGCTGCAGTTCCTCGGCGAGCCGCTGCGGGTCGCCGGGCGGGACCAGCACCCCGTCGACGCCGTCGGTGACGACGTCGCTGTAGCCGGCGATGGCGGAGGCGATCGCCGGGGTTCCCGCGGCAAAGGCCTCGGTCAGGACCATGCCGAAGCTCTCGCCGGAGAGCGAGGGGGCGCAGAGCAGGTCGGCGTCGTGCAGCGCGTGCCAGAGGCTCTCGCCGGAGACGCGGCCGCGCACGTCGATCCAGCGCATCGTCTCGGGATCGGCGAGGTAACGCAGCACGTCCTCGCGCTCGGCGCCGATCACGGTGAGGCGGCTGGGCACGTGCTCGACCAGCGCTTCGAAGGCGGTGAGCAGCACCGGCAGGCCCTTGCGCTCCTCGGGGCGGCCGACGAACAGCACCCGCAGCTCGCCGCTACGCGGCTTGGGCCCGGAGGGCGCGGCATCGACGTCGACGCCGTTCGGCACCACCTCGTAGTGGCCGCCGAACCAGCGCCGCCCCGTCCAGGCGGCCGCCTCGGAGACCGCGATCCGGGCCGAGAGCCGGTTGAGGACCCGCCTCGCGCCCAGCGCCGAGGCGATGTGGTTGGGGATCGCCTTGGTCGAGTAGGCGTGGAAGGTCCCGACCGCGGGCGCGGGGGTCCCGAGCGCCGCGTTCCAGCCGACCAGCGGCACGATCGGCTCGTGGATGTGGACGACGTCGTAGCGGCCCTGACGAAGCTCGCGGCGCGGCGCTACGACGCCGCCGGCCGGAAAGGGGGCGAGGTTGGAGACCGCGCCGTTTGCCGAGAACCCCGCCGTGCGGCCCATCGGGACCAGGTAGTCCGGCATCTCGCGCGCCTCCGCGGGCGCACGGTGCAGCGCCCGACTGAGCCGGTCCGGGGGATCGAAGGGGGCGAGCACACGCACGTGGTGTCCGCGACCGAGAAACTCCTCGGCGAGCGACTCGACGTGCCGGTTCACGCCGCCCTGATAGCTCCAGGAATATGGCGAGACTAGGGCGATTCGCACGAAGGGTTAAGCCTAGAGGATGCGGCGGGTCGAATCTGGGCCTTCGCTTTCGGCCCAGACGAAGCCGATGAAGACGAGTAGATAGGCGCCGCCGATCTCGAGCAGGAGGGCGCCCGAGTCGTTGGCGACGGTGCCGACGAGGGTGGCGGCAAGGGCGCCGAGGAGGCCGGCGCGCATGGCCGGGAGTCCGCTCAACCAGGCCGCCAGGCGGTCGCGCCGCAACCAGGCGATCGCCGCGGCGACGACGACCACCGGCAGGCCGGCCACGAGCGTCGGGCGACCGAAGCTGCTCGCGGTCTCACCGAGGCGGCGGCCGATGACCGAGAGGACGTCGCCGCCGCTCTTCGCGTCGAGCACCGTCTTGGTCAGGTGGGCGTTGGCGCCCGTGATCAGATCGGCGGCGGAGAGGAGTGCCAGCGCAGGCAACGGGAGGAGGAACGCGAGCAGGGCGAGCCGCGGGCGCCCGGCGAGCAGCGCGGCGGCGACGGCGGCGCCAAGCGGCAGCGTGATCGCAGCGCCGACATCCGCCCCATAGCGGCCATAGGCGAAGACGAACGTAAAGACCAGGGCGACGACGAGAAAGGTCGCAGAACCCCGAGCCCTTGCACGCCGCTGCGGAGTTTGACGGTGCTCCAACACCGCAAAACCCGACAGCGCCGCCCCGGTCCCGGCGAGGATCAGAACCACCAGGCAGGCCTCGAGCTCGTTGCCGATGCCGTAGAAGCGGTGCCCCGCAGCCGGATTGGGGCCGACCAGGGACAGCTGCGTCAGCGGCGAGCCGGCGATCAGATCGATCGCGTAGGAGAGCGCCGTCGCAGCGCAGGCGAAGGCCAACGCTCGGTAACCGCCCAGCACCGCCAGGGTGAGCGCTGCCAGCAGCGGCGAGCCGAGCATGACCAGCAGGCGTTCGGCGCCGACGCTCGGCTCCAGCGCCGCCCCCGCCAGGCAGAGCAGCGGCAGGTAGACGAGCGAGAGCGCCAGCAGCCGAGCCCCGATCCTTCCGGTGCGCTTTATGGGTCTCCCAGACCCATAAAGCGCACCGGAACGGAGGGAGAGGCGGAGGGAGAGGCGTTCCATCGCCATCGCCAGGAGGAAGGCCGCCAGCCAGGCCAGCAGCGTCACCCCGATCACCGGCGCGCGGCGACCGGCGACGTCCCAGAGGCGCGCATCCGGACCCTGCCTCAGCACCGCGAGCGGGTCTCCCTGGAAGCCGGCGCCGGCCAGGTGCAGCGCCAGCAGGAAGGCGAGCGCTGCTGCTGCCAGCGCCACCGGCGCTATCGTGACCCGAATGGCCGGCCGCACGTTCGCCAAGTTCACTTTCTTCAAGATCGACCCCGAGTGGCGCCGCCGTGACGCCGAGCTTCGCGCCGCCGACAAGCAGGAGTTCCTCGCGGCCTGTGAGGACTTCGCCCTCGACCGCTCTCTGCGCGCCTACTCAACCATAGGCACGCGCGGCGACGTCGACCTCCTCGTCCTCTCGCAGAGCCCCAACCTGGACGATCTGCACACCTTCCACGTCGTCCTCGGCCAGAGCGGCCTGGCGAAGTGGGCGGAAACCCCCCACTCCTTCCTCTCGATGACCAAACGCTCCCCCTACAGCGAGGAGCAGGCGCGGCCGGAGATCTGCGTCTCCGAGCGCAAGTACCTCTTCCTCTACCCGATGGTCAAGCAGCGCCGCTGGTACGGGCTGCCGGCGGAGGAGCGCGGGCGGATCATGAAGAGCCACATCGATGTCGGCCGCCGCTACCCGGAGATCACGATCAACACCTCCTACTCCTTCGGCCTCGACGACCAGGAGTTCGTCGTCGCCTTCGAGGGCGACAACCCGGGTATGTTCCTCGACCTGGTCAACGAGCTGCGCCCGACCGAGTCGAGCGAGTACACCGAGCGCGAGACGCCGATCTTCACCTGCGTCGCGATGTCGGTGCGCAGGGCGCTCGACGCGCTCGACGGCACGGCTTCAGCCGTACCGGTATATGACCGATAATCGCTGAGTGACCGTCGAGGCACTCAGCTACGCGATTGACGAAGAGGACCGTCTGATCAGAGTCGACGAGGGCTATTACCGCTTCGCCGAGCAGAACGGTTGGGACGGCGCCGGCGCCAGCCTCGGGCGTTCGCTCTGGGACTTCGTCGCCGGCCACGACGTGAAGAAGCTGCAGCGATTGCTGCTGCGACGTGTCCGCGAGGGGGTCCGCGACGTGGAACTTCCCTTCCGCTGCGACGGCCCTGACGTGACCCGTGAGATGGATATCCGCATCGCCGCCGACAGCACCGGTCGGGTGGTGCTCTTCTCCGCCCGGCTGCGCTCGGAGGAGGACCGTGAGGAGCCGCAGCCCCTCTTCGACCCCGATGCCGCGCGCGACGACGACGACTTCCTGCCGATGTGCGCCTGGTGCGACCGTTTCCTGGTCGAGGGCGAGTGGGTCGAGGTCGAGGAGGCGGCGAAGCGGCTGGAGCTCTTCCGGCGCCGCGAGATGCCGACCCTCGACCACGGCATCTGCCCCCATTGCAGCGGGCAATTGCTCGCCGCATAGGCGGGCGACGCGGCGCTTTCCCTATTCTTCCGCGCTCGCGCTCGCACGTTGCGCAACCATTCGTAGGCAGAAATGACCCAGATCGGAACCGAAGACAACCCCGTCCGCGTCGCGATCGTCGGCGCCGGCCCGTCCGGCTTCTATGCCGCCGAGCACATCCTCAAGGACGCCGACACGCACGCCCAGGTCGACCTCTTCGACCGCCTGCCGACGCCGTTCGGCCTCGTTCGCGGCGGCGTCGCCCCCGATCACCCGAAGATCAAGTCGGTGATCCGCGTCTACGAAAAAACCGCGGCACGCGAGGGCTTCCGCTTCTTCGGCAACGTCAAGGTCGGCCACGACGTCGAGGTCGAGGACCTCGAGCGGCTCTACCACGCGATCGTCTTCACGGTCGGCTGTGAGAGCGACCGCCGGCTCGGCATCCCCGGCGAGGAGCTGCCCGGCAGCCACGCCGCCACCTCCTTCGTCGGCTGGTACAACGCCCACCCCGACTACTGCGACGAGGAGTTCGACCTCTCCTGCGAGCGCGCGGTGGTGATCGGCAACGGCAACGTCGCGATGGACGTCGCCCGGATGCTCGCCCTGACCGACCACGAGCTGCGCCAGACCGACACCGCCGACCACGCGATCGAGCTGCTCGACCGCAAGCGGATCCGCGAGATCGTCGTGCTCGGCCGCCGCGGTCCCGCGCAGGCGGCCTTCACCAATCCCGAGATCAAGGAGCTCGGCGAGATGGAGGACGCCGACGTCGTCGTCGACCCGGCCGAGGTCGAGCTCGACCCGGCCAGCGCCGCCTTCCTCGAGTCCGAGGAGGCCGACAAGACGACCCGGGTCAACGTCGAGACGCTGCGCGAGTTCTCCCAGCGCGAGCCCGAGGGCAAGAAGCAGCGGATCGTGCTGCGCTTCCTCGCCTCCCCGGTCGAGATAAAGGGCGCCGGCAAGGTCGAATCGATCGTCGTCGGCCGCAACGAGCTGGTCGAGGAGGGCGGCAGCCTGCGCGCCAAGGACACGGGCGGGCGCGAAGAGCTCGAGTGCGGCCTGGTCCTGCGCTCGGTCGGCTACACCGGCATCCCGATCGAGGGCGTGCCCTTCGACGAGAAGCGCGGCCTGATCCTCAACGAGGGCGGCCGCGTCCTCGATTCGCACGACTCCGGCCACAAGGTCGGCCACTACACCGCGGGCTGGATCAAGCGCGGTCCCTCCGGCGTGATCGGCACCAACAAGAAAGACGCGCTGGAGACGGTGCAGCACCTGCTCGCCGACGTCGGGTCGCAGACCCTGCTCAGCCCCGCCAACCCCGACCCCGCCGCAGTCGAGGATCTGCTCGCCGAGCGCGGCATCCGCTACGTCAGCTTCGAGGACTGGCAGGCGATCGACCAGGCCGAGGTCGGCCGCGGCGAGCCCCACGGCCGCCCCCGGGTCAAGTTCGTCCGCGTCGAGGAGATGCTGCAGACGCTGGGCGAGAAGATCTCCGGCTGACGCCGTGGTCGACCTCGTCGAGCTGAAATCGATGATCGAGGCGGCGCTGCCGGGCGCCGAGGTGGCGGTCGAGGACGAAGACGGCGGTGGCCAGCACTTGCGGGCGACGGTGAAGGCAAGCCAGTTCGCCGGCCTCTCTCGGCTCGACCAGCACCGTCTGGTCAAGGCTGCCGTCAAGGAGCGCTTCGACGACGGCACGATCCACGCCCTCTCGATCAAGACCGAGGTGGCGGGGTAGATACCCTGTGGCCATGGCCGATCCACAGCTGAAGGAGAAAGTCGCGGAGCTGATCGCCGCCAACCCGGTGCTGCTCTTCATGAAAGGAACGCCGGAGATGCCGCGCTGCGGCTTCTCGATGCGGGTCGTCCAGGTGCTCGACTCGATGGACGTCGAGTACGGCGCGATCGACGTCCTGCCCATCCTGCAGCCGCTGCGCGAGGTCACGGCGGAGATCTCCGACTGGCAGACCTTCCCGCAGCTCTACGTCAACGGCGAGCTGGTCGGCGGCGCCGATCTGGTCGAGGAGATGTTCGACTCGGGCGAGCTGGCCGAAGCGCTCGGAGTCGAGCAGCCCGAGGCCGCTCCGCCGCCTGCCGCACCGGCCCAGTCGCCGCCCCTGAAAATCGAATAAGTCCCTCGCACGGGCGCGAAAACCAAGCAGGTCGGTGGCCGCAGGGAGCGAGGTGAGGGGAGCGCACTAACGTGCGTGACCCGATCCGAGCGACTGAGGCTACCGAGATGCGCCGGTTTGCAGCGTCCGGCTACGCAGTTGCGGGCGCCGCGTCCTCTTTCACCTGGAAAGAGGACCCGCATCCACAAGCGGCGACGACGTTGGGGTTATTGACCTGAAAGCCCGCCCCCTGAAGCCCTTCGACGTAGTCGACCTCCGAACCGAAGACGAACTGCATGCTGACCTTGTCGACGACGACGGCGACGCCGTCGACCTCGAAGACGTGGTCGTCGTCCTTGGCCCGGTCGAAGGCGAGCGCGTACTGGAAGCCGGAGCAGCCGCCGCCGCGAACGGCGACGCGCAGCGCCTGGCCCTCGGCGTCATCCTGACCGCCGAGCAGCTCGCCGATCTTCGCGGCTGCCTCGTCGGTGAGGGTGATCGCCTTTTGCAGGTTGTCGTTGGTCGTCTCAGTCACTTCATTAAGTGTAGCGGCAGGTCTGCGAGAATCGGCCGCCTTGACCCCGAGCGCTCCAACCGCCGTCGTCTGCGACAGCACGGCCTACCTCCCCGGCGAGCTTCTTGCAGAGCGCGACATCCACGTCGTCAGCCTCTACGTCTCGATCGACGGCGATCAGCGGAAGGAGACCGAGATCGGCGATTACGGCGCCTTCTTCGAGCGCCTGCGCGCCTCCGAGAGCGGCGCGACGACCTCTCAGCCTTCGATCGGTGACTTCCTGGCCGTCTACGAGCCGCTGCTCGACGCCGGCCGCGAGATCGCCTCGGTGCACATCTCGGCCGGGATCTCCGGCACCTTCGAAGCTGCAGGCCAGGCCCGCCGGCAGCTGATCGACGATGGCAAGGGCGGCGAGCGGATCGAGATCTTCGACTCGCGCTCGGCGGCCGGCGGAATGGGCCTCTGCGCGCTCGGCGCCGCGGCCGGCGCCGCGTCGGGAGCCGACGCCAAGGGGGCGCTTGCCCGCGCCGAGCAGACCCGCGAGGAGCTGAAGATGTGGTTCGCGATCGACACCCTCGAGTACCTGCGGCGAGGCGGGCGGATCGGCGGCGCCAGCGCCTTCATCGGCTCGGCGCTGAAGATCAAGCCGATCCTCACCCTGGAGGAGGAGATCACCCCGGTGGAGCGGGTCCGCACCCGCGCCCGCTCGATCGAGCGCCTGCGCGACTACGCCCGCGAGCGCCACGAGTCCGGCCTCGACGCCTGGGTCGTCCAGCACATCCAGGACGACGAGACCGCCGCCGCCCTGGCCGACGACGCGCGTGAGATCTTCGGCTGCGAGCCGGCCTTCATCTCCGAGATCGGCGCCGTGCTCGGCGCCCACGTCGGCCCCGGCCTGCTTGGGATCGGCTCGGTCTCGAAAGACGTCTTGAGCTGAGCGCCGCTACCTGCGGCGACGGCGCATCGCCATCAGCCCAACCACGAACCCTGCGACCGCGGCGCCGGCCACCAACTGCTGTCTGTGCTCGCGGACCTGGCGGCGCCAGTCGGTCAGCTCGGTGACGCGGCCGCGCAGGGCTTCGACCGAACGGCCCAGGTCCTGTCGCTGCAGATCGATGTCGCGGCGAATCTCCGCCGCGGTGCGTTCGCTCATTTCGGTACCTCGCCCTGAATCGGCTTTTCGGGCTCGCCTTCCAGCGTGCTGCGGATCTGCTTGGCCTCCTCGATCGCCTGCTCGGGCACGGGCGGAGCGCCCGCCTGGACCGAGCGGTAGGCGAAGAGGCCGGCGAGGCCGGCGATCAGCAGGAACATCGCCGCCTCGACGAAGAAGCCGGGCCAGGTCTTGCCGTCGAAGAGCTCTTCGTTGAGCAGCCAGGCCACCCCCTCCATGATCAGGATCAGGGCGAGGAAGGCGAAGGCGCCGGCGGCCACACCCACGACCGAGCCGCGCAGGATCTTGCCGACTTTCTCGCCGATCTCGGTCTTGGCGAGCTCGATCTCCTCGCGGACGAGCGAGGAGGCCCGTTCGGAGACGTCGAAGACGAGCTCGGCGACCGAGCGGTCCTCGGGCTCCTGCGGCGGGGTCGCGGTCGGGTCGGGCACTGTGACGGCTACTCCGGCGGGTCCTCTTCGAAGACACGCCTCCAGACGATCGCGGCGAGCCGCGTCGCGGCGATGCTGGCGAGCGCGCTGCTGGCGGCGAGCAGGCCGCTCCAGGCGAGGCGTTTGACGATCTCGTTGTCCATCGCGCCCGACCTTACCTATCGCGGCTCGAGCCCGTCGCAGATCGTCGCCGTGACAAGAGACTTTGCCTGCTCGAAGTCCCTGTCGGTGGCGGGGATCAGCTCGAAGATCCAGCCCGAGAGCTGCTGCTCGATCGCGCCGTAGAACGACATCGAGGCGAAGGTCGGGTCGATGTCGCGGCGGAAGGCGCCGGCCCCCTGGCCGTCGGCGACGATCTTGGCGATCGAGTCGTAGGCGCGGCGGATCTCCGGCAGGTGGGTGCGGCCGAAGGAGTTGGCGGCGCGGGTGACCTCGACGATGATCACCTTCATCAGCTCCGGGTCGTGGCGATAGGACTCGACGATGAAGCCGGCGACGGCCTCGAGCTTGGCGCGCGGGGTCGCCTCGCTGGCGTCGGCCTCCTCGATCGCGGTCAGCAGCAGCGACCAGCGCTCGCTGAAGAGCTCGTTGAGGACCTCGTCCTTCGACTTGAAGTAGTGGTAGACGAGGCCGTAGGCGACGCCGGCCTCGTCGGCGATGTCGGCGACGCGGGTCGAGTGGAAGCCCTGGCGGGCGAAGACACGGACCGCCGCGTCGAGGATCTGGCGGCGCTTGTCGATCGCGGGAGCGGCTTTGGAGGAGGCCATCAGGCGTGCGCCTCCAGCAGCCGCGGCCAGCGGTAAGCCTGGGGACAGCGGTTGGCGAGCGAGGGGAGCTGCTCCCTGGTCCGCTCCTGGGCGGCGAGGTCAAGTTCGGCGGCGACGAAGCACTCCCCCGCGCCGGCCTCGGCGAGCACCGTTCCCCAGGGGTCGACGATCGCCGAATGCCCGTGGGAGCTGTAATGGGGCGGCGCCTCGCCGACCTGGTTGGGGGCGATGACGAAGACCTGGCTCTCGATCGCGCGGGCGCGCAGCAGCACCTCCCAATGATCGCGGCCGGTGGCGGCGGTGAAGGCCGAGGGGACGGCGATCAGGCGGGCGCCGCGCACGGCGAGGATCCGGTAGAGCTCGGGGAAGCGCAGGTCGTAACAGATGGTGAGGCCGACCTCCAGGCCGTCGACGGTCGCCGAGACGATCTCCTCGCCGGCCTGCTCGTGCTCGGACTCGCGGTAGGCGACGCCGCCCACCTCGACGTCGAACATGTGGATCTTGCGGTAGGCGGCGAGGTCTTCGCCGTCGGCCCCGATCAGGACCGAGGTGTTGAAGACCTTCCCCGAGCTCTCCTCGTCCCCCCGCTCGACAATGCTGCCGGCGAGCAGGTGGATCCCGAGCTCGCGGGCCCAGGAGCGGGCGGCCTCGAGGCTGGGCCCGTCGAGCGCCTCGGCGCCGGCCGCCAGCTCCTCGCCAGAGGCGAGCAGGTTCCACTTCTCCGGCAGCGCGACCAATTCGGCCCCGTCGGAGGCTGCCGCGCGCACCAGGCGCTCGGCGGCGGCAAGGTTCCGCGCCTTTTCGCCGTTCGAGTTGAGCTGCACCGCCGCTACGCGCACTTTTCCTCTTCCATGTTGACTGACTGACCAGTCAATCGGTTTGAGCTGGCCAGTATAGGTGTCTTCGGGGCGTACGATTGGAGTTCCGTGAGCGGTACCGATCGCATCGAGTCCGACGGCGAGCGCAAGCAGGTCACCGTGCTCTTCGCCGACGTGCAGGGCTCGATGGATCTGGCCGAGCGGCACGACCCCGAGCAGTGGCGCAAAATCATGCAGGGCTTCTTCTCGATCCTCTCCGACGAGGTGCATCGCTTCGGGGGCACCGTCGACAAATTCACCGGCGACGGGATCATGGCTATCTTCGGCGCCCCGGTCGCCCACGAGGATCACGCGCGGCGCGCCTGCTTCGCGGCGCTGCGGATGCTCGACGACATCGCCGAGTACGCCGCCGAGCTGCGCCGCGGGCACGGTCTCAACTTCTCCGCCCGAATCGGAATCAACTCGGGTGAGGTGATCGCCGGCGAGATCGGCGGCGACGATGGCGGCTACACCGCGGTCGGCCACACCGTCGGCCTCGCCCAGCGGATGGAGGCGCTCGCCGAGCCCGGCAAGGCCTACCTGACCGAGGCCGCCGCGGGGCTCGCCCGCGGCTATCTCGAGCTGGAGGACCTGGGCGAGTTCGAGATCAAGGGAGCGAGCCGGCCGGTGCGCGTCTTCGAGCTGGCCGGCGTCGGCGCGGCGCGCTCGCGCCTCGACCTCTCGCGCGAACGCGGCTTCTCGCACTTCGTCGGCCGCGACGCCGAGATGGCGGTGCTGGAGGAGGCGCTGGAGCGGGCGAAGGCCGGCGAGGGCGCCGCGGTCGGGATCGTCGCCGAACCGGGCGTGGGCAAGAGCCGTCTCTGCCACGAGCTGGCCGAGCGCGCGCGGGCGAGCGGCATCGAAGTCTTCGAATGCCAGGGCCAGGCCCACGGGCGCGAGATCCCCTTCATGCCCGTGCTGCAGATGCTGCGCTCCTACTTCGGCATCGCCGACGCCGACAGCGAGCGGATCGTGCGCGAGAAGATCGCCGGGCGGGCGCTGCTGCTCGACCCCGCCTTCGCCGACGAGCTGCCGGTCCTCTTCGACTTCCTCGGCGTGCCGGACCCCGAGCGGCCGCTGCCCCAGCTCAGCGCCGAGGCGCGCGAGCGGGCGCTGCGCGGCGTCGTCTGCCATCTCGTGCGGGCGCCCGGGCGGCGCCACCCGATCGTCACCATCGTCGAGGACCTGCATTGGATCGACAGGGCGAGCGAGGCGCTGCTCGGCGAACTGCTCGGCTCGGTCGAGGGCACGCAGACGCTGGCGATGGTCAATTTCCGCCCCGAGTACGAGCCCGCCTGGACCGGTCCGCCCGACTACCACCAGATCTCGCTGGAGCCGCTCGGTCCGGCCGGAACCGCCGAGCTGCTGCGCGACCTGGCCGGAGAGGACCCTTCGCTGGACGGCCTCGCCGAGCTGATCCACGAGCGCTCCGCGGGCAATCCTTTCTTCATCGAGGAGATCGTCCGCGACCTGGCCGAGTCCGGCAGCCTGCAGGGTGAGCGCGGCGCATACCGCCTGGCGCGCCCGGTGGAGGACACGGGGGTGCCGGCCAGCGTGCAGACGGTGCTGGCGGCGAGGATCGACCGGCTCGATCCCGAGGCGAAGCGGCTGCTGCAGGTGGCCTCGGTCGCCGGCAAGGAGGTCCCGGAGCGAGCCCTGCGGCTCACCGCCGGCCTCGAGCGCGACGAGATCGACCCGTTGCTCTGCGACCTGACCGACAGCGGCTTCCTCTACGAGCTCGAGCTCTATCCCGAACGGGTCTTCGCCTTCCGTCACCCGCTGACTCGCGAGGTGGCCTATAACACGCAGCTCGGCGAGCAGCGGGCGGCGACGCACGCGGCGGTCGCGCGGGCGCTGATCGAGCTGAATCCCGATCGGGGCGACGAGCTGGCGGCGCTGATCGCCAGCCACATGGAGTCGGGCGGCGAGACGTTGGAAGCGGCGCGCTGGTCGGCGCGGGCGGCGTACTGGGCAGGCAGCAGCCATCCCGGCGACGCGCTGCGACTCTGGCGGCGGGTGACCGAGCTGGTCGCCGAGCTGCCCGAGGACGGGGAAACCGCGGCGCTCGCCGTCACCTCGCGCCTGCTCCAGCTCCAGTTCGCCTGGCGGCTGGGGATGGACGCGGCGGAGGAAGCGCGGCTTGCCGCCGAGGCGGAGAAGATCGCGACCCGCAGCGGCGATCTGCACTCGCTGGCGATGCTGAAGATGGCGACCTCGGCGAGGCCCGGCTTCGACCACCGGGCGGACGAGTGGCTGGCGGCGGTGAGGGAGGTGAACCGACTGGCCGACGAGTCGGGTGACCTGCCGCTGCGCATCGCCCTGCGCGCGGCCGGGTCCTATGCCTACCTCTGCGCGGGAGACTTCGACGGCTTCGAAACCGAGCTCGATCGGGTGCTTGAGCTCACCGGCGGCGACCACGGCGCCGGCGCCGGCATCGTGATCGGCAGCCCGATCGCCTGGGCGACGATGGGCAAGGCGCTGGCGGTGCGCGAACGCGGCCGCCTCGACGAAGCCGAGGAGCTGTTCAACCGGGCGCTGGAGACCGCCACGGAGGACGGCGACCCGGAGACGGCGAGCTGGACCCGTGGCAACCTCTCCCTGTTGCTGGCATCGCGCGGCGACCTCTCCGCGGCGCTGGCGCTGGCGCGGCGCAACTGCGAGTTGACCGAGCGGCTGGGCGATGTCTTCTCCCGCAGCGTCGCCCTCTCCAGCCTCAGCAGCGCCCAGCTTGCGAGCGAAGAATACGCGGAGGCGCTCACCTCGATCGAGCAGTCCGAGCGGGTCTACCGCGAAGCGATGGGGAGTGGTGGCGAGCAGGAGGCTTGGCGGGCGTCCGTGCGGGCCGAAGCGCTGCTCGGCGTCGGCCGCGCGGAGGAGGCAGCCGAGCTGGCGCAGTGGGCGAGCGAGGTCGCCCGCGAGCGCGGCATGCTCTGGTCGCTCCCGCTGACGATGAAAGCGCTCGCCCTGGCGCGGATGGCGGCCGGCCTGGACGGAGCGCGCGAGGCGCTGGACGAAGCCGCCGAGCTCGCCCGGCGCACCGGGGCGCTGCAGGCCCTCGAGGGCATCGAAGAAGCGCGCGAAGAGCTCGCCGCCGGCGCGCGTTAGCGCAGCCGACTTTCACCCCCTGGAGTGGGTGAAAGTCGGCTGCGCGGGCTACATGCGGGTGGCGCGGGCGATCAGCCGGTCGAGCAGGCGATCGGGCAGGAGCCAGGCAGCGAAGGCCTGGCCGCGAGCGTCGGCGCCCACCAGATAGCGCGTGCGGGGGCGGCGAGCGCTGAGCGCATGCTCGACCTTGACCGCGACCTTCTCCGGTGCGATGCCGCGGGCCCCGGTTTTCCTCGCCACCTCGCGATAGGAGTCGATCGCCTCGCCGTAGAGGTCGGCGTGGCCCTCGCGAGCACGGCCGGCCAGGCCGTCGACGGCTTCGTCTCCGCGTTCCCAGATCGGCGTCGCGATCGAGCCCGGCTCGACGACCGCGACCTCGATCCCCCAGGGGCGGAGCTCGCGGCGGAAGACGTCGCCGACCGCCTCCAGGCCGAACTTGGCGGCGTGGTAGGCGCCGAACATCGGGAAGGCCATCAGGCCGCCGATCGAGGTGATGAAGACGATGCGGCCGCGGGCCGAGCGGATCGCCGGCAACATCGCCTGCGTCACGGCGACGTGCGCGGTCAGGTTGACCTCGATCTGCCGTTCGAAGTCCTCGATCGGCAACGTCTCGAGCGGCCCCGGCACGGCGATGCCGGCGTTGTTGACCAAGCCGTCGAGCCCCCCGCTCCCCACGTCCGCGCCGATCCGCTCCGCCGCGGCGGCGATCTGAGCGGCATCGGTCACGTCGAGCATCAACGGCGCCAGTCGCTCCGAGCCGGCCTCGCGCAGCGCGTCCGCGTCCTCCTCCCGGCGCACCCCGGCGAAGACCCGCCAACCGGCGCGGTCGAGATACAGGGCGGTGGCCCGCCCGATCCCCGTGGAAGCCCCCGTGATGAGCACCGACTTCATCGTCTGGGCGATATTGAAGCCTTTTGCACCCTATGGGGGGGACAAAGCTTCAACATGCGGCAGGGCCTCGCCGATGCGGCAGGGTCTCGCCGCCTAGGGGCGGCTGGCGCGGTGGCGCTCCAACTCCGCCACGAGGAGCTTGGTGTGGAGGGCGGCGATCAGGTCGTGCAGGGGCTGGGAACCGGATTCGAGCATCTCGACGACGCGCTCGGGCGCGACCTCGCCGGCGAGGCGGTCCATGACCATCTCGACCTCCTGGCTGACCAGCTCTTCGAGCGCCTTCTTGTAGCGCAGCGTGTCGTAGACGGTGAAGCCGATCTGCTCGTCGTAGCCGCCGGCGCGGAAGCGGCCGATCGCCTCGATGATCTTGATGTCGGAGGGCGAGTAGCCGCGGCTGTTGGGGCTGAGCACCTCGATCTGCTCGAGCCGGTCGAGCACGCTCTTGGGGACGCCGTAGCGATCGCGCACCTCGGCGGCGCTGGTGCGGGTGCGCTCGCCGCCCAGCGCCCGCTCGAGGATGCGGTCCTCGAGCTCGACCATCGCGCGGGCCCGCTCGGGGTCCTCGTCGAGCACGGCCTTGATCGCCTTCAGCGGCATGAAGCGCTCCTCCTGCAGCTGCTTGATCAGCCTGATCCGGTCGACGAACTCGGGTGAGTAGTAGGCCATGTTGCGGCTCGTCTTGACCGGCTCGGGCAGCAGGCCCTCGCGCAGGTAGTGCTTGATCGTCGGCACCGGCACGCCCGATGCCTCGGCCAGCTCGCCGATCTTGAGCAGACCCGAACCCGACCTCGAAGAATCAGATATGGACGAGGACGGGTTCGGGTCTGAATCAAATTCCGCCCGCGTGCTCCGCTTCGCGTCCGCCGCGGCCGGGCTGTCGGTGGTCCGGCTCATGCCCTGAAGTTCGCTTCCACATCGGCGCTCGGCCCGGCGGCAGCGCCGGACTCGATCATCGCGGCGACCTGCTCCTCGGAGTAGCCGGCCTCACGCAGCACCTCGCCGGTGTGCTCGCCGAAGGCGGGCGCCGGACGGGTCGAGTCGGCGGGGGTACGGCTCATCTTCACCGGCGCTCCAAGTTGGCGCACCGTCCCCAACCCGGGCTGCTCGATCGCGGTCACCATCTGCCGCGCCCGCACCAGCTCGGAGTCGAGCGCCTCGTCGAGGTCGAGCACCGGCTCGATGCAGCAGTCGTGCTCGTCGTTGAAGGCGAGCCACTCCTCGCGGCTGCGCGAGCGGAAGACCGCGGCGACCTCGAGCCAGGCGTCGGAGCCGGGCGCCTCGAACTGGGCCTCGATCAGGTCCGGGCGCTCGACCCCGTTGCAGAACGCGGCCCAGAACTTCGGCTCGAGCGCACCGCAGCTGACCCAGCCGTCGGCGGCCTCGTAGGGCAGGTAGCAGAGCAGCCCGCCGGCGAGCTGCTGGTCGCCGCGCCGCGGCGCCTCGCCGTCGCAGAAGTAACGGCCCGCCACGAGCGCCAGCCAGGAGAGCGCCCCGTCGGCCATCGAGACGTCGACCATCTGGCCCTCGCCGGAGCGCCGGCGCTCGTGCAGCGCCGCCATCACGCCGAAGGCGGCCATCAGGGCGCCGCCGCCGAGGTCGGCGATCTGGCCGCCCGACTGCACTGGAGGGCCTTCCTTGGCCCCGGTCAGCCCGAGCAGCCCGACCAGGCCGAGGTAGTTCATGTCGTGGCCGGCGCGCTGCGCGTAGGGACCGTCCTGGCCGTAGCCCGTGATCGCGCAGAAGACGATCGCCGGGTTCGCGTTGCGCATGCGCTCGTAGCCGACGCCGAGCCGGTCGAGCACGCCGGGCCGGAAGCCGTCGAGGACGACGTCGTATCGCTCGACCAGGCGCAGGAGCGCCTCACGGCCGGCCTCGCTCTTCAGGTCGAGGCGGATCGAGCGCTTGCCGCGGTTGAGCGAGAGGTAGAGAGCGGAGCGCGTGCCCAGCTCCTGCTGCCGCTCGTCGCCATAGTAGGGCGGCGCCCAGCGGATGTAGTCGCCCATGCCGGTGTCCTCGACCTTCAGCACCTCGGCGCCGAGATCGGCGAGCAGCAGCGAGCAGAAGCCGCCGGGCAGGAGCCTGGTGAGGTCGAGGATCTTGATGTCGCTGAGCGGTAGTGGGGTCATGCGGTCGGTCTCTGGTCGAATTGATGTCGCACGCGCTTCGCGCTTAGCGACGAGGTTTGTGCGCGGCTTCGCCGCGCAATCGACAGATTGCATTTCGCGGCCTTCGGCCACATTCGCCCAGAGACCGCCCGCATGCCCCCCCTCGAGACCCCACCAAGCTCGAGACCTCCGCAAGCTCCGAGTCCGAAAAGCTCATTCAAGCTCACCGAAGCTTGAACATCAGCAGACGCGCTTCGAGAGAGAGGAGGCGGTGTGCCTCCGCGGGAATGTCGCCGACAGGCGGCGATATGCAATCTGTCTCCTGCCCGCCATAGGCGGGCTCTCTTTCCCGGAGCGAGGCCCGAAGGGCCCGCGACCAAATTCCCGCGGAGGCACACCGCCTCCTCTCTACCCACGCAGCTAGGCGGCAGATCGCTCACGCTTGGGGACCCCCAGCAGCTCACGCGCCTCGGCGACGGTGGCGGCGCGGCGGCCGACGTCCTCGGCCATCTGGCGCGCCTTGGCGATCAGCTCGCCGTTCGACTTCGCCATCTCGCCGTTCGGCAGGTAGAGGTTGTCCTCGACCCCGGCGCGGACGTTGCCGCCGAGCACCAGGGAGGCGCCGAGCAGCTTCCACTGGTCGCGGGAGATGCCGATCACCTGCCATTGGTGCTCGCCCCCGGCGCCGCCGGGGACCTGGTCGGCCATGAAGCCGACGTTGCGCGGCGTCGGGCGGATGCCGCCGTTCACGCCCATCACCAGCGAGATCTGCAGCGGGGTGCGCTCGAGCAGGCCCATGTCGATCAGCGGGTCGAGGTTGGCGACGTGGCCGGCGTCGAAGCACTCGTGCTCGGGCTTGATCCCGAGGTCGCGCATCGCGGTGAGGAACTCGATGATCGTGTCGAAGCTGTTCTCGAAGACCGCCTTGAAGACGAAGTCCTTGCGCCGCGGCGAGTACTTGGCGTAGTTCATCGAGCTCATGTTCAGGGCGGCCACGTCGGGCCTGCACTCGCGCAGGTACTCGATCCGCTTCTCGATCGGGATGCCGATCGCCCCGGTCGAGTAGTTGACGATCACGTCGTCGACCTCGGCCAGGATCGCCTCGGTGATCGCCCTGAAGTCCTCGACCTCATACGAGGGCGTGCCGTCGGGCCTGCGGGCGTGGATGTGGATCTGCGAGGCGCCCTCGTCGACCGCGCGCCGCGCCTCCGCCGCGTACTCCTCCGGCGTGTAGGGGATCGCCGGACACTGGTCGCGGTTGGCGATCACGCCGCTGATCGAGCAGCTGATCACCACCGGGTCGTCAAACGAACTCATTACTGCCTCCCAGGGCGCGAAAACCAAGCAGGTCGGGGGATGCAGGGAGGTCGGCAAGGGGAGCGCACTTTCGTGCGTGACCCGCCGCCGGCCGACCGAAGACCCCGAGATGCGCCGGTTTGCAGCGCCCTGGGCTCATACGGGCATCACCCCATGCCGTTTCTTCGGCTTCTCAACGTGTTTGTTGCGCGCCATGCGCAGCGCCTTGACGATCGTCGGCCTGGTCTCCCTCGGGTCGATGATGTCGTCTATTACCGCGTTGCCTGCCGCGATGTAGGGGTCGATCTGCTCGCGGACCGCGTTCAGCATCGCCTCGCGCGTGGCGTCCGGATCGTCGGAGGCCTCGATCGCCGAGCGGCCGATGATGTTGACCGCGCCCTCGGCGCCCATCACCGAGATCTCGGCCCCCGGCCAGGCGACGATCAGGTCGGGCTCGTACGCCTTGCCGCACATCACGTAGTAGCCGGCGCCATAGGCCTTGCGGACGATCACCGTCACCTTCGGCACCGTCGCGCGGCTGACCGCGTAGAGCATCTTCGCCCCGTGGCGGATGATCCCGGCGTGCTCGACTTTCGCCCCGACCATGAAGCCCGGCACGTCCTGGAGGAAGACGAGCGGGATGTTGAAAGCGTCGCAGAGGTTGATGAAGCGGGCGGCCTTGTCGGCCGAGTCGTTGTCGAGGATGCCGGCGAGCTGCTTGGGCTGGTTGGCGACGATCCCGACCGGCTGGCCGCCGAAGCGGGCGAAGCAGGTGATCAGCGTCTTGGCGAACTTCGGCTTGATGTCGAACCACTCGCCGTCGTCGACGATCTCGCCGATCACGTCGTACATGTCGTAGGGCTGGCGCGATGACTCGGGGACGATCTCCAGCAGCTTCTCCGACATGCGGTCGTCGGGATCGGCGGTCGGCACGATCGGCGGCTTCTGCTCGCAATCGGAGGGGAAGTAGGAGAGGTACCGCTTGACCTTGACGATGCACTCCTCGTCGTCCTTGACCTCGAGGTCCCCCACTCCCGATTTGCGGCAGTGGACCTTGGCGCCCCCCAGCTCCTCCATCGTGATGTCCTCGCCGGTGACGGCTTTGGTCAGGTGCGGCCCGGCGAGCGCCATCGCGCCCTGGCCGGAGACCATCGGCACAAAGTCCGAGAGCGCCGGGATATAGGCGGTGCCGGCGGCACAGGGGCCCATCATCGCCGCGACCATCGGGATCACGCCCGACATTTCGACCTCCTCGCGGAAGAGGTGGCCGGAGCCCGCGAAGAGCGAGCCGGCGGCCTCCTGGATGCGGGCGCCCGCCGAGTCGAGCAGCCAGACGAACGGCATCCGCTTGGAGAGCGCCATCTCACGCAGGCGGGTGACCTTGAGCTCGCCGGTCATCCCCATCGAGCCGGCCATCACGGTGAAGTCGTAGGCGGCGATGCAGGTCGGGCGGCCATCGACGTCCCCCCAGCCCGTGACCACGCCGTCGGCGGGGGCCTCGACCCCGTCCATCGCCCGCTGGGCGAAGTGCGGCCGGCCGTGGATCCCCAACTCGACGAAGGTGCCCTCGTCGACCAGCAGGTCGAGGCGCTCGCGCGCAGTCAGCTTGCCGCGCTCGTGCTGCTTGGCGATCTTCGCCTCGCCGCCGCCGAGCTTCGCCTTCCCGCGCCGCTCGTGAAGCTGCTCGGTCAGCTCGCCCAGCGGGGCCGTGCCCGGAAGCAGGTTCTTCTCCTGCTCGCTCTGATCGGTCGCCACTCCTACCGTCCCTTCCACTGCGGATCGCGTTTCTCGAAGAACGCCGTGACGCCCTCGACGATGTCCTCGGTCGAGAAGGTGAGCGAGAGCTGCGAGCGCAGGTAGTCGAGCGCGTCGTCGAGCGCCATGTCCTGCTGGCGGTACATCGCGTCGTGGCCGAGGCGCATCAGCACCGGGCTCTTGGCGGCGAGCTTGCCGGCCCAATCGGCGACCGCGGCGTCGAACCCGTCCGCCGGCACGACTTTGTTGGCGAGCCCGTACTCGACTGCCTGCTCGGCGCTGAGGCGCTCGCCCAGCAGCATCATCTCGTTGACCTTCTTGCGCGGGACGTTGCGGTAGATGATCGCCATGATCATGTAGGGGAAGGCGCCGACGTTGATCTCCGGCGTGCCGAAGGTCGCGCCCTCCTTGACGATCAGCAGGTCGCAGGAGAGCGCGAGGCCCATCCCCCCCGCCAGCACGTGGCCGTTGGCGGCGCAGAGCGACGGCTTGCCGAGGCGGGGCATCAGCCGGAAGAACTCGAGGAAGAGATCGGAGGCGAAGTGTTTGGCGACGAGCGGCACGTCGGCGGCGAAGCCGCCCAGGTCGGCGCCAGCGCAGAAAGCCTTGTCGCCGGCGCCGGTGAGGACGACCGCGCGCGCCTCCTCGTCGTCACGCGCCCGCTTCATCGCGTCGACCAGCTCGGTCAGCATCTGAGCGGAGAGCATGTTGCGCTTCTCCGGGTTGTTCAGGGTGACCGTGGCAATGCCCCCGGCGACCTCGTACCTGACGACCTCGTAGTCCATCGGCGGGACCATAGCCGAAAGCAGGCCTGAGCTGAAAGTAGAAAGTGCTACTGTCCACTTGACAATGACGTGTCTGACTTCAGGGGGTCATATGCCCACCTAAGCTCAGACACCCCCAGGCACGCACAGCTAACGGAGGAGAGAGACCAGTGGCGACCGCGACGACCAACGGCTCCAAAGTCATCAAGCCCGACCACGAGGCGGGCCGCAAGCACTTCATCTTCAGCCAAGAGCACGAAGACCTGCGCGAGTCGATGCAGTCGTGGGTCCGCAAGGAGCTCTGGCCCCACCGCAACGAGTGGGAGGACACCTACTGGCCGACCGACGCGATGGTGCGGGCGGGCGAGCTCGGCTTCCTCGGCCTCTGCTTCCCGGAGGAGTACGGCGGCCAGGGCGGCGACTACTTCTACTCGCTGGTCCGCGCCGAATGCATGAGCTACTCCGGCTCGGGCGGGACCAACATGGGCTTCGCCGTGCAGACGGACATGGTGCTGCCGCCGATCCACCTGCTCGGCAGCGAGGAGCAGAAGCAACGCTACCTCGCCCCCGGCCTCAAGGGCGAGAAGATCGGCTGCCTGGGGATCACCGAGCCGGGCGCCGGCTCCGACGTCGCCGGCATCCGCACCACCGCGATCCGCGACGGCGACGAATACGTGATCAACGGCTCCAAGACGTTCATCACCAACGGCCCGCGCGCCGACTTCATCGTCCTCGTCGCCAAGACCGACCCCGACGAGCGCCACGCCGGCATCACCCTGTTCGTCGTCGACCTGCGCGACGAGAAGGGCGAGAAGGTGCCCGGCTTCACCGTCTCGGCCGAGCTGGAGAAGATGGGAATGCACGCCTCCGACACCGGCGAACTGGCCTTCGACGACGTCCGCGTCCCGGCCGACGCCGTGCTCGGCGAGGTCGGCAAGGGCTTCTACCACATCGCCTGGGAGCTTCAGGGCGAGCGCCTGGTCGCCGCCGCCGGCTGCCACGCGGGGGCGGAGCGGATGATCGAGAAGACGCTCGAGTACGCAAAGGAGCGCGAGGCCTTCGGCCGCCCGATCGGCAAGTTCCAGGCGATCCGCCACAAGTTCGCCGAGATGGCGACCAAGACCGAGGCGGCGAAGCAGTTCACCTACGCGACCGCCTGGCGCTTCGGCAA
>Ga0157375_10000154_pt1 | contig 66940 bp, 52 predicted proteins | sample M35metaG_FD_115311 | JGI IMG/M metagenome (GOLD analysis project Ga0157375, IMG submission 115311) | Miscanthus rhizosphere microbial communities from Kellogg Biological Station, Michigan, USA - M3-5 metaG | ecosystem: Host-associated > Plants > Roots > Rhizosphere > Soil | place: USA: Michigan...
ATTGGCGTCCCCAGGGGGATTCGAACCCCCGTTACCGCCGTGAAAGGGCGATGTCCTGGGCCTCTAGACGATGGGGACGCCGGAAAACCTGCCGCCAGGACGACGGTGAAGATGCTTGAGAAAGATGGTGGAGCCAGTCGGGATCGAACCGACGACCTCTACAATGCCATTGTAGCGCTCTCCCAGCTGAGCTATGGCCCCAGGAGGCGCGGCAGAGTAGTGCATGCGTCTGCCTTCGTCAATGAGCACTTGCCCTCGATCGCGACGAAAAGTGTGCGCTCGCTCGCGATCGGCGCGGTTCCGGTGCAGTGGCCGAAGAAAATCTCGACTTCAGGCCGCTTGTGTCCGAGCGGCAGCCCGGTTTAACGCAGCCTGTTTCAGCCGCCGCTGAGCGTGCATTGCGCGAGCAGGCCGCGCGCCAACATGGCGTATTGACGATGACGGAAGAACAGACGCAGCTGGCTTCCGCCTAGCTGGCGCCACAACACGGTGGCGCGCACCGCGGCGAGCAGCAGCGCGCGAATGCGATCGACGGTCTGCGCGTTGTTCAGAAAGCCTGGATTGCCTTCGACCATGATGCGCGGCTTCAGCGTCGACAGGGTTTCGCTGTACAGGCGCGCCAGCTGCGGCGTGGCGTCGACGGGATTGTCGTCCTTCATCGCATCGCTGCGTGCGATCTCCTCGATGCCGCTGCGCAGCGCTTCCAGGACATCGCTGCGCCGTGCGAGCACACCTTCGACACGCATGACGTTGATCAGCAGGCGCGTCAGCGCCGGATCGCGCTTGCCCGATTCGATCTGCGCGACCAGCATTTCCAGGCCATGACGCAGCTGCGCAACGCCGCCGAATACATCGGCGGCATTGTCGGCGTCGATCTTGAAAATGCTGGCGAGGCTGATTCGCGTAGAGGCCGCATCGGCGTCGCCATGCAGCGCCAGGCTGCGCACCAGGCTCGTCGCCTGCAGCGCGCCAGCCAGGGCAATGACGCGTTCTTCCCTCATAGCGGACGCAGGCTACTGGACACGCATCATCTCCGTGGTGAGTCCCCCGAACGGCGCATCGGTTGTGTCGATGATAGCGCCGCCGAGACACTCGTCGTCACGATAGAAGACGACGGACTGGCCGGGCGTGACGGCGCGCTGCGGCACGTCGAATTCGACCTCGCAGCACCCCCCGGTGATGCGGACCGTGCAATCCTGATCGGCCTGGCGGTAGCGGGTCTTGGCCACGCAACGAAACTCCGGGGCGGTGGCCGAGCCGGCAACCCAGGACAACTCGCTCGCCTGCAGGCGCGACGAATAGAGCCAATGATTGTCGACCCCCTGTGCCACGTACAGCACGTTCGCCGGCACGTCCTTGCCGACGACATACCACGGTTCGCCACCGGCGCCGCGGCGACCACCGATGCGCAAGCCGTCGCGCTGGCCGAGCGTGTAATACATCGTGCCGATATGCTCGCCGAGCGCGGTGCCATCGGGCGTACGCATCTCGCCGGGTTGGGCCGGGATGTACTGACCGAGAAACTCACGAAAATTGCGTTCGCCGATGAAGCAGATGCCGGTCGAGTCCTTCTTCGCGTGCGTCGGCAGGCCGGCTTCCGCCGCGATGTGGCGCACAGCGGGCTTGGCCAGCTCGCCGACCGGGAAATCCGTCGCGGCCAGTTGCTCCTGACCGAGCGTGTACAGAAAGTAGCTCTGGTCCTTGTTGCTGTCGCGTCCGCGCAGCAGCCGCTGCCGGCCGTCGACGATGTCAGTTCGTGCGTAATGACCGGTCGCGATCCGCCCGGCGCCGAGCGAACGGGCATGTTCGAGAAACGTCTTGAACTTGATTTCGCGGTTGCACAGCACGTCGGGATTCGGCGTCCGCCCGGCGCGGTACTCGCTGAGGAAATTCTCGAACACGCGGTCCCAGTAGTCCGCAGCGAAGTTGCGCGCATGGAACGGTACATCGAGCTTGGCGCACACGCGCACCGCATCGGCGCGGTCGCGGTCGGCCTGGCATTCGCCGAAGCGGTCGTCCTCGACCCAGTTCTGCATGAACAGGCCGGAAACGTCGCAACCGGCACGCTTGAGCAGCAGCGCCGCGACCGACGAATCGACGCCCCCGGACATGCCGACCATGACGGGCGCCCGATTGCGCGCGTTCATGCTGGCGCTTCGACCTTTGCCGAAAACACCGAAAGCGGCAGGCGCTGGCCGTTGAGCCAGTCGTCGATGCCGCGGAGCACCATCGGGCTGCGTGGCCGCACGCTGCCGGCCGCGATATCGTCGCGCGTCAACCACACGGCACGCACAATTCCGGCATCGAGCGGCTGCTGCGGGTCGTGATGCAATGCGGAACCGGCGAATGTGAAGCGCAGGAAGTGTTCACCGGAGCCGCTGCGCCACTGGTAGACGCCGACGAGATGATCGATCGTGACGCTCCAGCCGGTTTCCTCGAGCGTTTCACGCCGAGCCGCGTCGAGCAGCGATTCATTCGGCTCCAGATGCCCGGCCGGCTGATTGAGCACGAGTTCGCCGCGCACGTTCTCCTCGACGATCAGGAAGCGCCCGTCGCGCGCGACGATCGTGGCGACCGTGACGTCTGGTCTCCAGACCGCGTCGGCTTCATTGTTGCAGGGGCTTGAAATTTCCTTCATTTGCATGATTTTACACGAGGTCTTCACACGGTTACGGAAGCGCTGGTACAGCATCGCCAGCACATCTCCATTGCTGCTGGAGCGATATAATCACATCATCGGATCGAGGAACCCCCGTCCACGTCATGCCGCAACAGCCCGAACAACGACAGGAGCCGCTACATGGCGTAGTGGTGGAGGAAGCCCGCCCCGAGGTCGCCCGCCCGCCGCTGTATCAGGTACTGCTGCTGAACGATGACTTCACGCCGATGGACTTTGTCGTCGTTGTGCTGGAGACTTTCTTCAATATGGACCGGGAACGGGCAACGCAAGTGATGCTCCACGTGCACACACGCGGCAAAGGCGTCTGCGGCGTGTTCACGCGCGAAGTCGCCGAAACGAAAGTTACCCAGGTCAACGAATTCTCTCGCGCTCACCAGCATCCGCTGCTGTGCACCTTGGAGAAGGCCTAGGCGGGAAACCGTCGGGCCACACGCAGGATTGGAATTGGACGGCCGATCCCCATCTCACTCGCAGCCACAACGCAAGAGAGAAGTACATGTTCAGTAAAGACCTCGAGCTTACGATCGGCCAGTGCTACAAGGACGCGCGCGAGCAACGCCACGAATTCATGACGGTCGAGCACCTGCTGCTCGCGCTGCTCGAGAACCCGTCGGCGGCAGCGGTGTTGCGCGCCTGCGGCGCCGATACGCCGCGGCTCGGCAAGGACCTCAAGGCGATCATTCTGGAAACCGTGCCTGTGCTGCCGGTCAGCGACGAGCGCGATACGCAGCCGACGCTGGGCTTCCAGCGCGTGCTGCAGCGCGCGGTCTACCACGTGCAGTCATCGGGGCGGAAGGAAGTCACCGGCGCGAACGTGCTGGTCGCGATCTTCGGCGAGAAGGACTCGCACGCGGTCTATTTCCTCAACCAGCAGGAAGTCAGCCGGCTCGATGTCGTCAACTACATTTCCCACGGCGTGGCCAAGATCGGACAGGAATCCAGCCCGCAGCAGGGTCCGGATGCCGGCAAGGAAGGCGAGGGCGGCGACGAACCGCGCGGCAATCCGCTGGCCGAGTTCGCCAGCAACCTCAATGACCTGGCTCGCCAGGGCAAGATCGATCCGCTGATCGGACGCGTCGAGGAGATCGAGCGCACGATCCAGGTACTCTGCCGCCGGCGCAAGAACAATCCGCTGTACGTCGGCGAAGCCGGTGTCGGCAAGACCGCGCTGGCGGAAGGCCTGGCCAAGCGCATCGTCGAAGGCGAAGTACCCGAAGTGCTGCGCGATTGCACGATCTACGCGCTCGACATGGGCTCGCTGGTCGCCGGCACGAAGTATCGCGGCGACTTCGAAAAGCGCCTGAAGGCGGTCATCGCGCAGCTCAAGAAGGAGCCGCACGCGATCCTGTTCATCGATGAGATCCACACGATCATCGGCGCCGGATCGGCCAGCGGCGGCACGATGGACGCCTCGAACCTGATCAAGCCCGTGCTCGCGAGCGGTGAGTTGCGCTGCATCGGTTCGACCACGTTCCAGGAATTCCGCGGCGTTTTCGAGAAAGACCGCGCGCTTGCGCGCCGCTTCCAGAAGATCGACGTAGTCGAGCCGACCGTGGCGGAGAGCTTCGAAATCCTCAAGGGCCTGAAGTCGCGCTTCGAAGAGCACCACAAGGTCGAGTACACCAACGATGCGCTGAAGGCGGCCGTCGATCTGTCGGTCAAGCACATCGGCGACCGGCTGCTGCCGGACAAGGCGATCGACGTCATCGACGAGGCCGGTGCGCGCCAGCGGCTGATGCCGCCCGAGCAGCGCAAGACCACGGTCGATGTGCCAGAGATCGAATTCATCGTCGCGCGCATGGCGCGCATTCCGCCGAAACAGGTGTCGGTGTCGGATCGCGATGTGCTCAAGAACCTCGATCGCAACTTGAAGATGGTCGTGTTCGGCCAGGATGAAGCCATCGACGCGCTCGCCGCGTCGATCAAGATGGCGCGTTCGGGACTGGGCGACACGCAGAAGCCGATCGGCTGCTTCCTGATGGCTGGCCCGACTGGCGTCGGCAAGACCGAAGTCACGCGCCAGCTCGCGCTGCAGCTCGGTATCGAGCTGATTCGTTTCGACATGTCCGAGTACATGGAGTCGCATTCCGTGTCGCGCCTGATCGGTGCCCCGCCGGGCTATGTCGGCTTCGACCAGGGCGGATTGCTGACGGAGCAGATCACCAAGCACCCGCACTGCGTGCTGCTGCTCGATGAGATCGAGAAGGCGCATCCGGACGTGTACAACATCCTGTTGCAGATCATGGACCACGGCAAGCTGACCGACACCAACGGCCGCGAAGCGAACTTCCGCAACGTCATCATGGTGATGACGACGAATGCCGGCGCGGCGCAGGCGGCGCGGCGCTCGATCGGCTTCGTCGACCAGAACCACGCGACCGACGCGATGGAGGTCATCCGCCGTGCGTTCTCGCCGGAATTCCGCAATCGCCTGGATGCGATCATCCAGTTCGGCTCGCTCGACCTGGAGCACATCCTGCGCGTGGTCGACAAGTTCCTGATCGAACTCGAGACGCAGTTGCAGGAGAAGCACGTATCGCTGAACGTCGACGCCGACGCGCGGCGCTGGCTGGCGGAACACGGCTTCGATCCGACCATGGGTGCGCGGCCGATGGCGCGCGTGATCCAGGAGAACGTCAAGCGTCCGCTCGCCGACGAACTGCTGTTCGGCAAGCTGGCTGCCGGCGGCCGCGTCTACCTGAGCGTCAAGGACGACAAGCTCGACGTGCGCGTCGAGGCCGACGAGAAGCAGCCGGTGGTAGTGGAGCAGTGAGGTCGCTCGCTCATGCTCGCTTGTGAGGTTGGCGGCTACGCCGCCTCGTTAGGAGTGAGACGGAGCAACTGAGGGCGTTCGCCTGTAGCGACGTGCGGCTTAGAATTCGTTCCACGATCAAAAAACAAAGGCGGCCCGTGGGGCCGCCTTTCAGTTCAGGAGCTGGATTGCCAGAACGAGGATAGTGCGGCGCGGCACTTCCTCACGAGGCGGCGCAGCCGCCGACCTAACCCCTCACTTCATTCGATAGGTGATCCGACCCTTGGTCAGGTCATATGGCGTCATCTCGACCTTGACCTTGTCGCCGGTCAGGATGCGGATGTAGTTCTTGCGCATGCGCCCGGAAATGTGGGCGGTCACGACGTGTCCGTTCTCGAGCTTTACGCGGAACATCGTGTTCGGCAGCGTGTCGAGCACGGTGCCTTCCATTTCGATCTGATCGTCTTTCGCCATGCTCTGCTTTCTTGAGTGGGGCCGTTTATGGCCGTTTGCCGATCCGCACGTTCAGGGGCACACAGCGACGCTGTGAAAACTGCGGGCTCGGATGGACGCTGCCTTGATTCCGGCGTTCACGCAAAAACACACGGTACATCCCGCAAGGCGCGCGATTCTGCCACGTTCACGCGATGACGGGAAGCGAAAAGATTCCGCAGGCCAGTGCTTTAATGCCGGAAAAGGGCATCGCGTCGAAGCCGTCTGCCTCGATGCGAGGCATCAGGGACCGCGCCATAGGGGTTCACGCTTGCGCATCGACCAGTCGTGCGGCGCGGCCGAGGGGCCAGGCGTCAGTCCAGCTGCCGGTCATTCCGGGCTTGGCGCAGGCTTGTTCGACATGTGCCAAGAAGCGCCCACGCGGCATTTCGAACGCGCCCATCGTCTGCAAATGCGTCGAGGCGACCTGCGCATCGAGCAGTTCGTAACCCCACGCCCGCAGGACTCGACACAAGGCAATCAAGGCGACTTTCGAGCCGTTCGTCACGTGGCTGAACATCGACTCGCCGAAAAACATGCGGCCGACCGCGACGCCATAGATGCCTCCGGCAAGGTTGCCGCTCGCATCGCAGACTTCCACGGAATGGGCATAGCCAAGCGCGTGCAGATGCAGGTAGGCATCGAACATCGCCCGCGTGATCCAGGTGCCATTGTGGCCGCGGCGCGGCGCAGCGCACGCGCGTACCACGGCAGCGAACGCCGTGTCGGCCTGGATCGTCCAGTCGGAGAGCCGGAGCCAGCGCTGTAACCGTGAAGCCACATGCACCCTGTCGGTATCGAACACCATGCGTGGCTCGGGCGACCACCACAGGATTGGCTCACCCTCCGAGTACCACGGGAAGATGCCGTGGCGGTACGCCAGCAGCAAGCGTCGCGCGGAAAGATCGCCACCGGCGGCGAGCAGGCCGTTTGGCTCGGCGAGCGCGAGATCCGCCCGCGGAAACGGTTCGAGAATGCCTGCACGCAGAATGGGGATGCGAATCATCAACGGCCAACGTCGTACACGATGCCGCCTATTTGACACGAAGCCCGGCCGCTGTCATCCACTTCGTAGGATCTGCTCCGCCGCCCGTGGCCAGGATCGGTCAGCTTCAGTCCGGCGCCTGGGCAGTCAAGGTTCTGTGCCGGCGGTGTCAGGCTCGCGCAGGAACGGCGAGTGAGCGAGCAATTCGCAGCGATACTCCTCTAGCGCTACGGCTTCTCGCGCCAGCGCCTCGCGCACGGCGGCGCGAAAGCGCGCATCGGCGAGGTAGTGAAACGACTGCGTGCGCGTCGGCAGAAACCCGCGCGCGAGCTTGTGTTCGCCCTGCGCGCCGGGTTCGAACGCCGTCAGTCCGTGCTGCAGGCAATACTCGATACCCTGGTAGTAACACGCTTCGAAATGCAGGCCGGGCACGTTCTCATGGCATCCCCAGTAGCGGCCGTACAACGTCGTCGCAGAGCGCAGCAGGAAGGCCATTGCGATGATGTCGGCACCGCGTCTGCACAACACCGCGAGCACCTGACGCGGTAACGCCGCACCAAGATGGCGGAAGAATCCGAGCGTCAGCGCCGGATGGTTGCCGCGCTCGGCGAACGTGCCCAGGTAGAGCTTGTGGATCTCGCGCCAGTCCGTCGCCGACAACTCGTCGCCATGGCGCACCTCGCAGACGATGCCAGCGCGCGCGACCTGGGCGCGTTCGTGGCGAATGTTCTTGCGCTTCTTGTGGCTGAGTGAGGCGAGGAACTCTTCGAAGCTGCTCCAGCCTCCGCCTTCGGCGGAATCGTTCTTCCAGTGAAACTGCCAGTCAAAACGGTTCAGCCAACCGGCTGCGTTGAATGCCTCTGCATCTGCATCGACGACGAAGTTGGCATGTGCCGACGACAGGCCGGCGCCTTCTACCGTTCCGGTCAGCGCCGAAATCAGGGCTTCGCGGAGAAGCGAAGCATCACTGCCGGTGCCGACCAGCAACCGAGCGCCCGTTACGGGCGAGTAGGGCACCGCAGTGAGCAGCTTCGGATAATAGTCGAGGCGGGCGCGTTCGTACGCGCCCGCCCACGACCAGTCGAACACATACTCGCCATGCGAATTGCGCTTGAGGTACAGCGGCGCCGCGGCAACGAGATGGCCATCTTTGTACAAGGCCAGATGATGCGCACGCCAGCCGAGGTCGGCACGGATGCAGCCGTGCTGTTCGAGCCCCGACAAAAAGGCGTGACTCAGGAACGGGTTGTCATCCGGTCGGAGCGCGTTCCATTCCGACGTGTCGATTTCATCGAGGCGCGAATGGAAGCGGGCGGCGAACTGCACGGTCATCCGGGAATGTTAGCGTGCGGCCCGCGCGAGGATGTCGCATGCGAATGATGCAACAAGGCCAAAAGCCGCATTGCAGCGATTCTGCAGCAGGCTGCTGTCGATGGCGGCGCAGGCTGCGCCTGGTCAAACAAGAGCCTTGAACGCGGATTGCACGGATCAGAGCGGATCAACCCGGATAGAGCTTCTATCAATCTGTTCAAACCTTTTCTGATGTGCTTGATCCGCGCAATCCGCGTCCTTCGCCCCTCATCCGCGTTGATCCGCGTGAGACGCCCTTTCATGCACTGGCCGAGCAGCGAACAAACTCACGCCAGACCAAGCTTGTCGAGGTACTTCTCGGCGTCGAGGGCAGCCATGCAGCCGAATCCGGCGGACGTCACGGCCTGGCGATAAACCTGATCGGCAACGTCGCCCGCGGCAAACACTCCGGGAACGCTGGTTTCAGTTGCTCCGCCTTCCAGGCCGGCTTTGATCTTGATGTAGCCGTTGTTCATCGACAGCTGGCCGTCGAACAGCGCCGTATTCGGCGTATGTCCGATGGCTATGAACAGGCCGTGCACGGTCAGGTCGCGCGTCGCGCCATCGTGCGTGCCCTTGATGCGCACGCCGGTCACGCCGCTCGCGCCGCCGAGCACCTCGTCGACATGGTGGTTCCAGACGATGTCGACCTTGCCGGACTGCTGCTTGGCGAACAGCTTGTCCTGCAGGATCTTCTCCGCCTTGAACTTGTCGCGGCGGTGCACGACCGTGACTTTCTTGGCGATATTGGCGAGGTAAAGAGCTTCCTCGACCGCCGTGTTGCCGCCGCCGATGACTGCAACGTCCTGGTCGCGGTAGAAGAAGCCATCGCAGGTAGCGCAGGCGGACACGCCCTGGCCCTTGAACTTGTCCTCGGAGGGAATGCCGAGGTACTTCGCCGTCGCGCCGGTCGCGATGATCAGCGCGTCGCAGCTGTATTCGCCGCTGTCACCGACCAGCCGGAACGGCCGGCGCGACAAATCGGCGGTGTGGATATGATCGAATAGGATCTCCGTGGCGAAGCGCGCGGCGTGCTCGCGCATGCGTTCCATCAGCGCCGGGCCCTGCAGGCCTTCGACATCGCCGGGCCAGTTGTCGACGTCGGTCGTGGTCATCAATTGACCGCCCTGCTGCAGGCCGGTGATCAGAGTCGGCTTGAGATTGGCACGCGCCGCATACACGGCGGCCGTGTAGCCGGCTGGGCCGGAGCCGAGAATGATCAGACGCGAATGCTTCGGGGTGGTCATGTATAATCCTTGGCGCGACGATGCGGCCTGAATTGTGCGCGAGCTTGCCTGCGAATTGCCAGAATCGGTGATCGGTCCGATCGTTTCCCCCTCGACTGCAGCCGGCTGTCCTGCGGACGCCGGTGCGGGGGAGCGAGCGATGGTCCGGGCAACAATGGGGGAAGAACCGGCGCATTCAAGCAGACACAAGTCAGACAATAAAGACCGATTCGAACGTCAATTTCGTTCGTCAACATTTCGAGGATCGACTCATGCGCATTGGTGTTCCGTCCGAAACCAAGACCCTTGAAGGGCGCGTAGCGCTCGTCCCGGCCGCGTGCGCCGATCTCGTGCACCGCGGCCACGAAGTATTCGTGCAGGAAGGCGCCGGTACGAAGAGCGGATTTTCGGACGACGAATATCGCCGCATCGGCGTAACGCTGATGCCGACCGCGCGCAAGCTGTACGAGGCAGGCGAACTGATCGTCAAGGTCAAGGAGCCGATTTCGGGCGACCTGAAGCATCTGCGCAAGGAACACCTGCTGTTCTGCTACCTGCATCTGGCGCCGCTGCCGAAGCTGACCAAGAGCCTGCTCGACATCGGCTTGACCGGCGTTGCCTTTGAGTCCGTGGAGGAGGCCGACGGTTCACTGCCACTGCTCGCGCCGATGTCGATCATCGCCGGCCGCATCGCCGTGCAGATCGGCACGCATTTGCTGCATCAGCCGGATGGCGGCAAGGGCAAATTGCTCGGCGGCTTGCCGTCGACCGAGCGCGGCAAGGTGGTCGTGCTCGGAGCCGGCGCGGCAGGACGCAATTCGGCGGAACTCGCAGCTGCCGGCGGCGCCAATGTCGTGGTTTTCGAGAAGCGCCAGGATCGTCTGCGCGAAATGATGAACCTCGCGCCGAACGTCACCGCGCTGTATCCGTATGAAGAGACCGTCGCGCGCGAAGTTGCCACGGCCGACCTCGTCATCGGCGCCGTGCTGATCCCGAGTGCCAAGGCGCCGCATGTCGTGACGCGTGCGATGGTCAAGACGATGGAGCCGGGCAGCGTGCTCGTCGACATCTCGATCGACCAGGGCGGCTGTTTCGAAACATCGAGGCCGACTACCTACGCCAAGCCGACATATGTCGTCGACGGCGTGACGCATTTCTGCGTGACGAACATGCCCGGTGCAGTGCCGCAGACATCGTCGCAGGCGATTTGTGCGGCGATCCTGCCGTACGTGCAGCGGCTGGCGGCGGACAAGAACTGGCGCAAGTACGGGCCGCTCAAGAGCGGCATCAATGTCGAGCGTGGCCAAATTGTCCACCCGGCATTGAAAGACATGCAATTAAGCTAGATTAAACATATAATTAGCCTATACTATTAAGGTACATTCACGCGGTGGCGCGCGACTCGAAAAGCATCAAGCTCGATACCCGTTCCGCCGACGCGATGCGTCGGCGCCTGCGCGAAGCCGCATTCCTGTTGCTGTTGCCACTGGTCGTCTATCTGTTCGCGTGTCTGGCGAGCTACAACCAGCAGGATTCCGCGTGGTCACATCTCGCTAGCGGTGTGACGCACAACATCGGCGGTACCATCGGTGCCTGGACGGCTGACCTGTCGTTCTATCTGATCGGCTACCTCGCGTACGCATTTCCGCTGTTGCTTTTGATCGTCGGCTGGACGCTGCTGCGCGAGCCGCATGGCGAGAGGGAATCCTCGCTCGAGCCAGCGCTGCGTCTCGTCGGCGGCGTCGCGTTCTTCATCGGTGGCACCGGTCTTGCGTATCTGCAGAGCGCGGTGGCGACGTCGCTGCCGGCCGGTCCAGGTGGCGTCATCGGCCAGGTCGTCGGCGATTTATTGAAGCACGGCTTCGGCTTTCTCGGCGCGACACTATTCCTGCTTGCGCTGTTCCTGATGGCATTGACACTTGCGACCGGCCTGTCCTGGCTGCGCGTCATGGACCTGATCGGCAAGGGCCTGATGACCGGTTTCGGCCTGCTCGGCTCCGGCGCGCGCAAGGCCGGCGAGATGCGCGCGGCCCGCGCGGCCCGCACCGAGCGCCAGGTCGTGCGCAAGGTCGAGACGGTCAAGCAGTCCAAGCGTGAGCCGATCAAGATCGAGCCGACCCTCAGCGCAATCGAGAAGAGCGAGCGCGCCGAACGCGAGTTGCAGATTCCGCTGTTCGTCGGCATCACCGATTCGGCGCTGCCGCCGCTGTCGCTGCTCGACGAGCCGCAGCAGCAGGTCAAGGGCTATTCCGAGGAAACGCTCGAGGCGATTTCGCGCCAGGTCGAGATGAAGCTCAAGGATTTTCGCATCGACGCACAGGTCGTCGGCGTCTATCCGGGCCCGGTCATCACGCGCTTCGAGCTGCAGCCGGCGCCGGGCATCAAGGGCAGCCAGATCAGCAATCTCGACAAGGACATCGCGCGCGGCCTGTCGGTCATCAGCGTGCGCGTGGTCGACGTGATCCCGGGCAAATCGGTGATCGGACTGGAGATCCCGAACTCCAACCGCGAGATCGTCTACCTGTCCGAAATCCTGCGCTCCGAACGCTACGACGCGGTGAAGTCGCCGCTCGCTCTGGCGCTTGGCAAGGACATCGGCGGCCGCCCGGTCGTCGTCGACCTGCAGAAGATGCCGCACCTGCTCGTCGCCGGCACGACGGGTTCCGGCAAGTCGGTCGCCTTGAACGCAATGGTGCTGAGCCTGTTGTACAAGGCCACCGCGCGCGATGTGCGCATGATCATGATCGACCCGAAGATGCTCGAGCTTTCGGTCTACGAAGGCATCCCGCATCTGCTCGCACCGGTCGTGACCGACATGAAGGAAGCCGCGAACGCGCTGCGCTGGTGCGTCGCAGAGATGGAGCGGCGCTACAAGCTGATGGCCGCGGTCGGCGTGCGAAACCTCGCCGGTTTCAACAAGAAGGTGAAGGACGAGGAGGCCAAGGGCCGGCCGCTGTCCGATCCGTTGTTCAAGCAGCCGGAAGGTTCGACCGAGCCGATGCCGATTCCGACGCTGGAGACGCTTCCGTACGTAGTCGTCATCATCGACGAGTTCGCCGACATGATGATGATCGTCGGCAAGAAGGTCGAGGAATTGATCGCGCGCCTCGCGCAGAAGGCTCGTGCGGCCGGCGTGCACCTGATCCTGGCGACACAGCGGCCGTCGGTGGACGTCATCACCGGTCTGATCAAGGCGAATATCCCCACACGCATCGCGTTCCAGGTGTCGAGCAAGATCGATTCGCGCACGATCCTCGACCAGTCCGGCGCCGAAACGTTGCTCGGCCATGGCGACATGCTGTATCTGCCGCCCGGAACAGCGACGCCTGAACGCGTGCACGGCGCATTCGTCGGCGACGACGAAGTGCACAAGGTCGTCGCGCACCTGCGCAGCCAGGGCAAGCCCGAATACATCGAGGGCGTGTTCCACGACGTACAGTCCCTCGGCGACGGCCGCGTGATCGGCGAATCGGGTCTGCCGGAAGACGGCGAGCTGCCCGAGGGCGACTACGACGAGTTGTACGACCAGGCCGTGCGCATCGTCACTGAATCGCGCCGTGCCTCGATCTCCGGAGTACAGCGGCGGCTGAAGATCGGGTACAACCGCGCCGCCCGATTGATCGAACTGATGGAACAACAGGGCATCGTCAGCGCGCCACAGCATAACGGCAATCGCGAGGTACTCGCGCCACCGCCGCCCGAACTGTAAATTTGGCGGCAGCGCTTCGTCACGCGACAGGAGGGGACGTGGACGGTACGAAGTTCTTGGGGATGGCTGTCGTCCTGGGTCTTGCCGGATATGTGGTCTGGCACAGCCACCGCATGCACGCCGAACGCAAGGCCCTCGAGGGGCTTACCGACGCGCGCGGATTCATGGAATTCAGTCCTCCGAGCGGCGCGAAGACCAACGAGGTCGTGATTCTCGCGGCGCAGAACTGCCCGCACGATGGCGCCGTGCGCGCGGATCGGATGGCCGAAGAGATGGCCGATCGCCACGTGCACTTCATTCGCACGTCGCACGCGAGCTTCCAGCCGTCGCCGGACGACGACATCGACCAGTTCATGAAGCGGCACAACGACGTGATGAACAGCGATGTGCCGATCGTATTCGTCAACGGCCGGGTCAAGTCCAACCCGGATGTCGATGACGTGCTCGCGGAATACGAGGAAGCTACGCGCTGATCATTAGGAGATCGCTTCCCACCGATTGCCCGATCCCCGGCGTTCAGGCACGCTGCACGATAATGCAGAGAAACACCGGAGTATGCCCGTTGATTGCGCGCCTTGTATCGATCATCTTGCTTGTGACGCTTCCATCCACCCCGGCATCGTCCACGGAAGTGGCGCGACAGCGGCTCGACGCATTCGCGAAGGATCTGCGCGCACTCTCGGGCTCGTTCGAACAGCACGTGGCCGGCGCCAGGGGCGGAAAGGGCAAGACGACCCAGGGCACGCTCGCGCTGAAGGCGCCGCGTCAGTTCCGCTGGGACACGAGCATGCCGTACCACCAGCTGATCGTCGCCGACGGCGACAAGGTGTGGATCTACGACGCCGATCTCGAACAGGTAACCGTGCGTGCGCAGGGCACCGAGGAAGCGCACAGTCCGCTGACGGTGCTTACCGACTTGTCCCAACTCGACCGCGATTTCACGACGAGCGAGCAGGGCGAGCACGACGGCCTGACATGGCTGCGCCTCAAGTCGAAGGACAAGGAACCGCAATTCGCCTACGCCGACCTCGGCTTCGATGGCAACGGCCTCGCGCGCATGCAGTTCGAAGACACGCTCGGCGACAAGACCGAGATCCGCTTCTCGGACTGGAAGCGCAATCCGCAGCTCGCCGCAGACGCATTCAAATTCACGCCACCGAAGGGCGTCGACGTGATCGGCGACCCGACACCGGCAGCAGAGGCGCACCCGATCAAGGACTGATCGCCGCCAGCGCTACCGCCTCGGCGAAGTTGCCGGCGAACTGCAGGCTGCGTCCGTCGGGTCGCACGTTCATCTGCTCGAGGATCGCGCGCGGTTGCTCGCGCAGCCCCGACAGAATCACCCGCGTGCCACGCCGCGTGCAACGTTCGAGCATCTGGCGCAAGGCGGTGACACCGCTGGCGTCGATCAGTGGTACCAGCCGCATGCGCAGGATGAATACGCCCGGCGGATCTCGAAACTGGTTGAGCACGTCATCGAGGCGGTTGGCGACAGCGAAGAACAGCGGTCCGGATATCTGGAATGCCTCGACGCCGGGTGGCAGCTGCGCGCGTTGGCTGGGTTCGCCGGGGTTGCCGAAGTCGTCGGCGTCTTCCTCGACCAGCGAAACGTCAGAACTCATGGCGACGACTTCGCTCATGCGATGCATGAACAGGAATGCGGCGAGCACGATACCGACTTCGATCGCCACGGTCAGGTCGAACACGACGGTCAGCACAAACGTCAACAACAGGACGATGCGATCGCCGACCGGGCCCTGCAGCAGATGCCTGAAGCTCTCGATCTCGGCCATGTTCCAGGCCACCACGACCAGCACCGCGGCGAGCGTGGCCAGTGGCACGTAGCGCATCACCGGTGCGAGGACGAGCATGAACGCGAGCAGGAACGACGCGTGCAGAATTCCCGACACCGGCGAGCGTGCACCCGCACGAACGTTGGTGGCGGTGCGTGCCAGCGCGCCGGTGGCCGGCAGGCCGCCGAATAGCGCGGAGCCGATGTTGGCCGCGCCTTGCGCCACGAGTTCGCAGTTCGAACGATGCCGGCCGCCAATCATGCCGTCGGCGACGACAGCCGACAGCAGCGATTCGACGCCGGCGAGGAACGCGATCGTGAACGCACTGGGAAACAGCTCGCGCGTGCGTTCGAACGGAATGTGCGGGATCGCGAATTGGGGCAACGCAGCCGGAATTCCGCCGAAGCGCGAGCCGATCGTCTCGGCCGGCAGGACAAGCAGACTCGCGATCAGCGTGCCGGCGACGACGGCAAACAGGAAACCCGGCCACGCCGGACGCCAGCGACGCAGCGCGAGAATCACCGCCAGGCTGCCCGCGGCCAGGGCGATCGCCACGCCGGTGAAGTCGGCCGCGTGTTCGAAGTACGCGCTCCAGCGGGCAAAGAAGTCGCCCGGAACCGCGCCCATCTTCAAGCCGAGCAGATCCTTCACCTGATTCGAGAAGATGCTTACCGCGATGCCGGCAGTGAATCCGGTAATGACCGGCTGCGGCATGTACTTCATGAGCGTGCCGAGGCGCAGCAGGCCCGCTGCGATCAGCATCAGGCCGGCAAGCAGCGTGCACAGGATCAGGCCCTCATAACCGAATTTCTCGATCACGTTGAAGACGACCGGGATAAATGCCGCGGTCGGTCCGCCGATCTGCACGCGCGAACCACCGAGTGCGGATATCAGAAAGCCTGCGATGATTGCCGTGTGCAGGCCTTTTTCCGGCGTGGTGCCGGAGGCGATCGCCAGCGCCATTGCCAGCGGCAGCGCGACGACGGCTACGGTCGCCCCGGCGATCAGGTCATGGCGAAAATCGGCGATGCCGTAACCGCGCCGCAGCAGCGTGAACAGCTTCGGCACGTACAGGTGCCAGATAGGAGACGCGCGGGCGGGTATGTTGGACATGACGCAAGGTACCGCGGGTCTCCATTTGCATTATTGATCCGGATCATAACGCGCTGCGGGTATTCGCGGCCGGCGGCCCCCGCTATCATCGAGTGATGGCACGCCGCAAACCCGCCGCAACCACCGGACTGTTCGCCGAGCCGACACACCTGAAGCCGCTCGCCGAGCGCATGCGTCCGGCGACGCTCGACGAAATCGTCGGCCAGCAGCGATTGCTCGCTGAAGGCACGCCATTGCGGCGTGCGATCGAGGCGGGCCATGTGTATTCGATGATCCTGTGGGGACCGCCCGGCTGCGGCAAGACCACGCTGGCGCTGTTGCTGGCGAAGTACTCGAACGCGCGCTTTCGGGCGATCTCGGCGGTGCTGTCGGGCCTTGCCGACGTGCGCGAGGCGCTCACCGAAGCCGAGATCAACTTCGCGCAGGGTGTGCGCAGCGTGCTGTTCGTCGACGAAGTACACCGCTTCAACAAGGCGCAGCAGGACGCGTTCCTGCCGCACATCGAGAAGGGCGTGATCATTTTCGTCGGCGCGACGACGCAGAACCCTTCGTTCGAGCTCAATTCCGCGCTGCTGTCGCGCTGCCGCGTGCATGTCATGGACGCCGTGTCCGTCTCTGCAATCGTCGGTGCGCTCGAGCGTGCGCTCGAGGATTCCGAACGCGGGCTCGGCGCCACGCAGTTTGGCGTTTCCGACGAAGCGCTGACGCTGATTGCGCAGGCCGCCGATGGCGATGTACGTCGCGCGCTGACGCTGCTCGAAATCGCCGCCGACGTGGCAAGGGATGGACTGATTGACGAGACGACACTCGCGCAGGTGCTCGCCGATCGCACGCGCAGGTTCGACAAGGGCGGCGAGCAGTTCTACGACCAGATCTCGGCATTGCACAAATCCGTGCGCAGTTCCGACGCGGACGCAGCGTTGTACTGGTGCACGCGCATGATCGACGGCGGCGTCGATCCCGCGTATCTCGCACGACGGCTGACACGCATGGCAATCGAGGACGTCGGCTTGGCCGATCCGCGCGCACTGCAGTTCGCGCTCGAAGCCTGGGACACATACGACAGACTCGGCTCGCCCGAGGGCGAACTGGCCCTGGCCGAGGTCGCGATCTATCTCGCGATCGCGGCGAAGAGCAACGCCGCCTACGCCGCCTTCGGCGAAGTCCGCAGCGTGATCGGCGAAACCGGCACGCTCGACGTACCGATGCATCTGCGCAATGCGCCGACGAAGCTGATGAAAGGCCTCGGCTACGGCAAGGGTTACCAGTACGACCCCGCCGTCGAAGGCGGTATTGCATTCGACCAGCAGTGCCTGCCCGATGCGCTGGTCGGACGCGAGTTCTATCAGCCGACCGAACACGGCCTCGAAACGAAGATTCGCGAAAAGCTGCTGGCGATCCGTGCGGTTCGGCGGAAGACGAGGGAAGAATAGATGTTTTGGACGCGGATCAACGCGGAGTCACGCGGATCAGGACTGCAGACTTCCGCGTCTGGGATCTTTTTCATGACACCGGCATGATCAAGGCCCTCAGGTCATTGCCGCGCACGGTCTGGTTGCTTGGAGTGATCAGCCTCGTCAACGACGCCGCGAGCGACATGATTTATCCGCTCGTGCCGCTGTACCTGACCAGCGTGCTGATGGCCGGCCCGAAAGCGCTGGGACTGATCGAAGGGATCGCCGAGGCGGTCAGCAGTCTGCTCAAGCTTCTCGCCGGCGTGCTCGCCGACCGCACGCGCAAGATCAAGTATTGGGTGATCGCCGGCTACGGCGTCGCCGGCGCGGCGCGGCCATTACTCGCCTTCGCGACGAGCTGGACCGGGGTGCTCGTCTGCCGCTTCGCCGATCGCGTCGGCAAGGGTCTGCGTACGGCGCCACGCGATGCCTTGCTCACGCTGAGCGTGAAAGCAGAGCAGCGTGGCCTGGCATTCGGGTTTCATCGCGCGATGGACAATTTCGGCGCCGTCGTCGGCCCGTTGATTGCCGCCGCACTGCTGGCACTCGGCATGCCGTTGAAGCAAGTCCTGCTGTGCGCATTCGTGCCGGCAATCATCGTGCTGTGGCTGGCGCTCGCCGTGCCGGAGCCCGAGCGCAAAGCCGACGAGCAGGCGCAGCCTTTCAGCTGGAACCTGCGCGACTTCCCGCAGGCGTTCAAGCGCTATCTCGTCGTGCTCGGTCTCTTCATGCTCGGCAACTCGTCGAACATGTTCCTGCTGTTGCGCGCGAAGGAACTGGGACTCGGGGAAGCGCAGGTGCCCCTACTGTGGGCGCTGGTTTCGCTGGTTGCGGCGGTCCTGTCGATGCCGCTATCGGCATTGTCCGACCGGATCGAGCGGCGCACGATGATCGTCGCCGGCTGGAGCATTTACGCGGCGCTGTACCTGCTGTTCGGCCTGATGCCGGCGAAGCCCTGGCTGCTGTGGCCGATGTTTGCCGCTTACGGCGTTTTCCTGGCCGCGACTGAAGGCGTTGAAAAGGCGCTCGTTGCCGACATGGTGCCCGGAAGCAAGTCTGGGACCGCGTTTGGCTGGTACAACCTCGTCGTCGGTGTGCTGCTGCTGCCGGCATCCACGCTTTTCGGGTGGCTGTGGGCGACATGGTCGCCGTTGAGCGCCTTCGGGTTCGGTTCCGGCTGCGCGCTGCTGGCGGCGATACTCTTGCGGTTCTGGGTAAAGGTACCGGCGTTTGCGTCGACTGCGTCCAACCGTCGATAATTGCGATCTGCTTTCGTTCGACGCATTCGGGACCGCCTTGCGGGATGCAGGCCGCCAGTCGCGGCGCGTCAAATCAAGCAAGTTTCCGCGGTGCGTCAGTTTGAAACCGCCACAAGACCGATCGCGTTGAGCGTAGCTCGCGAAGCGACGGAAGTCGAAACGTTTGCGTCCCCTTCGACTTCGGCGCCCTGCGCCTGCGCTTAGGGCCAACGGAATTCAAATTGACGCTCCGCCAGGTTCCCTGAACGTTCTAGAGGCTTATGTCATGCTCGATCCCGCACTCCTGCGCGGACAACTGGATAGCGTCGTCGAACGCCTGCGCGCGCGCGGCTACGAACTCGACAAGGCGGCGATCGAAACCCTCGAGGCGCAGCGCAAGGCCGTGCAGGTCGAGACGCAGGAATTGCAGAACCTGCGCAACACGCGCTCGAAGGCGATCGGCATGGCGAAAGGCAAGGGCGAAGATACGTCCGCGCTGATGGCCGAAGTTGCCGGCATCGGCGACAAGCTGAAAGTCAACGAGCTGCGGCTTGCCGATCTGCAGGCTGAGCTGGCGAAGATCACGCTCGACATTCCGAATCTGGCCGACGCCTCGGTGCCGCATGGCAAGGACGAAACCGACAACAAGGAAGTGCACAAGTGGGGGGCGCCGAAGTCGTACGATTTCGTGGTCAAGGATCACGTCGAACTCGGCGCGCGTCATGGCTGGCTCGACGGCGACGCCGGCGCGAAGCTTTCAGGTGCGCGCTTCACCGTGTTGCGCGGCGAACTGGCTCGGCTGCACCGTGCGCTCGCCCAGTTCATGCTCGACTTGCACACGCGCGAGCATGGACACCTGGAGTGCAACGTGCCGCTGCTGGTAAGCGCCGAAACCATGCAGGGGACCGGACAGTTGCCGAAGTTCGAGGACGATTTGTTCGCGACGACCGGTGAAGTGCATCGCTACCTGATTCCGACAGCCGAAGTCTCGCTGACCAATCTCGTTGCCGATGAAATTGTCGAGGTGGAGAAACTGCCGCTGCGCATGACCGCGCATACGCCGTGCTTTCGTGCCGAAGCCGGGTCGCACGGCAAGGACACGCGCGGCATGATCCGCCAGCATCAGTTCGAGAAGGTCGAGCTGGTGACGATTTCGAAGCCGGCAGAAAGCGTCGCCGAACACGAGCGCCTGACGCGCTGCGCCGAGGTCGTGCTGGAAAAACTGGAACTGCCGTATCGGCGCGTACTGCTGTGCACCGGCGACATGGGTTTCACCGCCGCCAAGACCTACGACCTCGAAGTCTGGTTGCCGTCGCAGAACACCTATCGCGAAATCTCGTCGTGCACGAACTGCACGGATTTCCAGGCGCGGCGCATGCAGGCGCGCTGGCGCAACCCGGACACCGGCAAGCCCGAACTCGTGCACACGCTCAACGGTTCAGGCGTCGCCGTCGGTCGCGCCCTGATCGCGGTCATGGAAAACTGTCAGCAGGCCGACGGTTCGATCGCCGTGCCGAAAGTCTTGCAGCCCTACATGGGCGGCACGGAGCGCATTGCGTGAGCAAGATTCAAGTGCATTGGAAGCGGATTACGCGGATCAACGCGGATAAGAAGAGAAGGTAGGAGTGAGCGTTCGTGTTCAATCGCTCCGACTGCTTGCTTCGCGTCAATCCGCTTCCGGAAACTCTTTCTCAGGCTGCCAACAACTCCCGACCCTGGATCGCGCCATGTGCCGCGCCCATGGCCTGCTCGCGCTGCGCCGGGCCAAAGTTCAGCCCCTCGGCACGCACAAACTCGACATCGGTGACGCCGAGGAAGCCGAAGACGCCGCGCAGGTAGTTTTCCTGGAAGTCGAGCGCCGCAGCCGGTGACCCGGCGCCGTACATTCCGCCACGCGCGGAGATGACGATGACCTTCTTGCCCTTGGCCAGACCTTCAGGTCCCTTCTCCGTGTAACGAAACGTCTTGCCGGCCACGGCGATGCGATCGATCCAGGCCTTGAGCTGCGTCGGAATCGAGAAGTTGTACATCGGCGCGCCGACAATGATCACATCGGCGGCGAGGAAGTCGGCCAACGCACGCTCGCTACGCTCGATATCCAGCTGCAGTTCGGCGGAAGCCGCAACGGGAGCGGCAGAGCGCGCGGCGATCAATGCGCCGGTCATATCGCCGAGGGGCTCCCGCGCCAAGTCGACATATTCAACCTCGATGCTGGGCTGACGCTCACGCCAGGAGGAAACCAGCGCGGCGCCCAGTTCGCGCGTTGCCGAATGGGTTCCAAGGATGCTCGAGTCGATGTGCAGGAGTTTCATGGCTGGTGTCCCAAAATGCGGTCGGATGTCGCCCGCTTCGTTGGGAGCTACACTATTGGTAGAACGATCCTTTGATAAGTCGGTCCAAATCGGACCTTTGGTTCCAGAAACAGGACAATGAGGGGTTTTCGATGCAGGATCTGAACGACCTGTTCTATTTCTCGATTGTTGTCGAGCAAAACGGCTTCGCGGCTGCCGGAAGGGCGCTGGGCATTCCCAAATCCCGGCTCAGCCGGCGCATTTCCCAGCTCGAGGAGCGACTCGGTGTGCGACTGCTGCAACGCTCGACGCGGCGCTTTGCGGTGACCGACGCGGGTCAGCGGTTCTATCGCCACTGCCAGGCGGTCATCGCCGAAGCGCAGGCGGCCGAGGAAGCGGTCGCACAACTGACGACCGAACCGCGCGGGCTGGTGCGCATGAGCTGCCCTGTGTCGATCACCGAGAATGTGATGGCGGAGATCGTTCCCGGTTTCCTGCTGAAATATCCACAAGTAAAACTGTTGATTTTGTCCACCAATCGGCGCGTCGACCTGATCAACGAAGGCGTCGATGTCGCCATGCGCGTGCGCTTCAAGCTCGATACGGATGCGGACCTGGTTGTCCGCGCTTTCGGCCACAGCAAGTCCGTGCTGGTCGCGGGCCCTGCGTATCTGGACAGGCGTGGACGTCCGAAGCTGCCGGAGGAGCTGGGCGCGCACGACACCATCAGCATCGCCGAGATCGAGTCGCAGTCGTGGGAACTGACCGGGCAAGACGGCAAACGTCATCAATTCGAGCATCAACCACGCCTGATGTCCGGCGATTTCCCCCTGGTACGTGCCGCCGCCGAGCAGGGGCTGGGTATTGCGTTGTTGCCCGAGAGCGTCTGCTGCGCCGCGATTTCTGCCGGCAGGCTCGAAGTCATACTGCCGGAGTGGAGTCCGCCGCAAGGCGTCGTGCATTGCGTTTATCCCTCGCGCCGCGGCGTGCTGCCGGCAGTGCGTTTGCTGATCGACTGGCTTGCGGAGAAAATGCCGGAGGCGATCAAGAGCAACACGGTCTGAAAGCGAGGCCCGGACGCGCCGAACAATGCACGGCGACTCAAGGCTCATGCCACGGCTCCGCCCGGACGACTGGACCCTACACATGACAGCGAGTCGGTACACGGCCACACGGCCCCAAAAAGGAAAGCCCGCGCGTTGGTTGGCGCACAGGCGCGATTGTCGGCTATCCCGGTGGTGGCGTGTCCACGCGCCGGCCGGCTGAAATTGTCGCCAGCCATTTGCGAAACATCCTGTAAGGCATTGCAACGGTGGAGCGCATCACTTCTTCCGAAGCATCCCGGAAGATGCTGATCTCGACAGCCCCAGGCGCATACCTGACTTCGCCGGCTTCAACTGAGATGACAGTGACGTGTTCGTTGTTGCCGAGCTCGTAGATGTCACCAGGCTCGGGTGCCTTTCTGAGGTCTCGGATCACGCCAGAGGTCTTGTTCATCCTTCTTTGTCCTCGGGGCACGATGCCGCGCCGAACCCTTTTATAGCATGGCGGCGCGTCCGCAATACCCCTCATCTACAGTGCGCCGGTGTCCCCCAAGGCGGCGAATTCATCCACAGCAGTTCTGGGTGTTGGGGACACCTGTGGCGCAATCTTGTTGGAATTGGCGGAGAGGGCGAGATTCGAACTCGCGGTTGGATCGCTCCAACGCCGGTTTTCAAGACCGGTGCCTTAAACCGCTCGGCCACCTCTCCGTAACTCTACACGGGCGCGCTGTGCGCGCCACAACGCCGGTTTGACTCAGGACATCCTGTCCTTCGCCCTTCGGGCCATCGGCTGCGCCGAAGTTCGCTTCGGCATCCTTGCCTTCGCAGTCAAGACCGGTGCCTTAAACCACTCGGCCACCTCTCCGTAACTTTACGCAGGCTCGCCGCGCGCGACGAACGCCAGCGTGACTTTTGCAAACGTTTACACGGCGGTCGCGAAGGATACTCGAATCAGTTGCGCCACCCAAGGCCTCGTGTTCGTGCTTGTGCAGCGCACCGCGACACAGTACCTTGCGCACGGGAGTTTTCCGTACGGGGGAGGGAGCAATGATTCGAATCGTCCTGATCGACGATCATACTTTGATGCGCACCGGCTTGCGTCTGATCATCGATAAACAGCCGGATATGGAAGTCGTCGCCGAAGCCGATGACGGCGAGCCGGGGCTGCAACAGATCAAGAAACTGGAACCGGACGTGGCGCTCGTCGACGTGCACATGCCGGGCGTCAGCGGCGTCGAGGTCACAGAACGCGTGCGCCGCGCCAAGTTGTTGACGCATGTCGTCATCCTGACTATGGCAGGCGAAGCGCCGTTTCCACGGCGTCTGCTCGAGGCCGGTGCGAGCGGCTATCTGACCAAGGGTTGTCCTGCCGAGGAATTGCTCAAGGCGATCCGCACCGTCGCCGCGGGACGCCGGTATCTCAGTGCGGATGTGGCGCAGCAACTCGCTCTCGAATCGACGACGAACTCCGCATCGACACCATTCGACGGCCTGTCCGCACGCGAGCTCGAAGTCGCGATGATGCTCGCACGCGGACGCACCATGCCCGACATCGCCGGCCGGCTGAAACTCAGCGCCAAGACCGTCGCCACTTACAAGTATCGTTTGTTCGAAAAGCTAAATGTGAACAATGTGGTGACGCTGGCTCATCTGGCCTCGCTGCATGGCCTGATGGACGCAGGCGCACGAGCATCCGCGCGCGCGTAGGCGCGCGGATATCGCTGCGTCGCCTGCTAAGGCTCCGACTTGGGTGGGGCCGCGTCCGCTGGCGCCGGCTGAGGCGCGATCGAGGGCGCAACGACGGGCGCCGGACTGCGCGTCCCGACGCTGGTCGCCGGCTTTACATCGGTCAGTGCGGGTGAAGGTCTCGGCGCCGGCGGAGTTACCGCCTGTGACGCGGCCAGCGCAGAAGACGGTTGCACCTGACGCGGTGCCGACTCCGGGGCCGGCATGCGTGGCGGTGGAACAGGCGTCTGACTCGCGCCGATGTCGCGTGGAGCCTGCGATGCCGGCACAGCTGCGTTCGGCGGCACGTTCGGTCGCACCGGCGGGATAGGTGGCACCGGCATCTCTTTGGTTACTACCGTTTTGTTCGGCACGGCGGTCACCGGCGGTGGCGTGTTCGGCGGCGGCGACACGGCAATCGGCGGCGAAGCAGGCTGCTGCGGCGCCGCTGCAGCTGCCATGGGCGGCGCAGCACTCGTCGGTGCTGGCGTCTTTGGCGGCAGAGGCGTTGCAGCGCGCACGGCAGCCGAAATCTGCGCGGGCAGGGCAGCAGGTGTTGGAAACTGTCCGCTGTTCTCGAAGGGCTGACTGGTCGGGGGCCGTGGCGCAATCGGTGCAACCGGAACAACGCTCGCTGTGCCGGCCGGACGAGGCGGAGGCGTAGTCTCCGCGGCGCGTGGCGGGGCGCTGTCCGAGATGGAACTCTGCTCAGTCGGACGCGACGCCGCTGCCGGTATGGGCGCCGGCGAAACCGGTGAGGTCGTCGCCGACGGTGTCGGAGTGCGCGGAATAGATGGTGGCGCGACGGCCGGTGCTTGCGGCGTCAGCTGCGCCGGACTGTGCGACGCTGTCGTCGTCGTGGTCACACTCGTTGCTGGTTTCTCTGCTGGCGGCGCAGCGACTGCTGTGCCGTTTGCTGGAGCAACTGGCGCCGTAATCGCTGACGGTGCAGGCGCAGCGGACAATGGCGTCGTAGTGCCGGCTGAAGCCGCTGGAGGCAGCGGTATCGCGGGTGCAGGTGGCATAACCGGAGGCTGACGCGAGGGTGCGACTTGCGGTGCCGTTGGTGCTGCAGCGGCAATCGAAGACTGCGGTGCAACCACCGGAGAAGCCGACGGCGGCGGCGTGGGCGCCAGTGTCGGCTGCGGCGCCGCGGGAACTGCCGCGATCGGAGCGGCAGGCGCTGTTGCGGCAGGCGCCGACGGCAGCGAAGGCTCCACGAACCTGGGCGCGGTCTCCATCCTCGGCAAGGAGGCGGCTGCAACATCGGCGTTCGAGTGCGGCTGCACCGGCTCGGCGTCTTCGTCATCGAAATCGAAAACGACGGACGTCTGTTTTTCTTCCGCGCTCGGCGCTGCAATGGTTCCATCTTCGTTGCGGCGACGGCGACGTCCGCCACGACGGCCGCGGCGGCGACCGCGCGCACCGTCACCCGATTCGTCGACGTTGCCCGCAGGGGTTGCGGCCAGAGCCGGCGTCGAAACCGGTGCCGCAGCGGCGGGAGCCGTGGTCAACACGGGATCGGGCTGCGGCTTGTCGACTCTTGGAGCAGGCTTTGGCCCACGCTCGCCTTGTGGTTTGCGGCCTTGCGACTGATCCTGCGAGGCTGCTTGCCTGGCTTCCTGCGGCGGACGCTGATCGCGGCGTTGCTGATTGGATTCGCCGCGTTGCGGACGACCCGACTGCCCGCCACGACCACGCTCGCCGCCGGACTTGCCGCGCTGTTGCGGGCGCGGGATGCTGCGCTCGCCGCTCGTCGTAGTCGGTCGGGTTTGTACCGGTCGAGCAGGCGCCGTGGCGGGAGCTTCTGCCGGAGCCTTGAAGAATCCGAACAGGCGCGCAAAAAAGCCCTGCGTCTGCACGGCCTTTGCCTCGACCGCCGGCGCTTCGCGTTCCGGGCGAACCGGCGCTTGGCTTGCCGGCACGATGGCAGAGACCGCTGGTTTTTCCGGTTCGCTGCCGGGCTTGGCCACCTGCGGCGGCGGTGCGGCGACGACTGCAGTGATGCGTTCGTAGCTCGGCTTGGTTTCCTCGGAAAGCTCGGCGCCTCGCAGGCGCTGGATTTCGAAGTGCGGCGTTTCGAGCTTGTCGTCGGCGACGATGATCACCGGCACATCGTGGCGCATCTCGATTTCGACGACGCTCTTTCGCTTTTCGTTGAGCAGGAAGTTGGCGACATCCGGCGGCGTCTGCACGAGCACCTGTCCCGTGTTTTCCTTCATCGCCTGTTCTTCGACGAGGCGCAGCACCGACAGCGAGAGCGACTCGACGCTGCGGATGCGGCCATGGCCTTCGCATCGCGGACATACGGTCTGGCTCGATTCGCCGAGGCTCGGACGCAGACGCTGGCGCGACATTTCGAGCAAGCCGAAGCGCGAGATGCGGCCGACCTGCACGCGCGCGCGATCCAGGCGCAGCGCATCCTTCAACTTCTCCTCGACCTCGCGCTGATGGCGCGGGCTGTCCATGTCGATGAAGTCGATCACGATGAGGCCGCCGGCATCGCGCAAGCGCAACTGCCGCGCGATCTCGACTGCGGCTTCGCAATTGGTGTTGAACGCGGTCTCTTCGATGTCGGCGCCCTTGGTCGCCTTCGACGAGTTGATATCGACGGAGGTCAACGCCTCGGTTTGGTCGATGACAATTGATCCACCGGACGGCAGGCGCACGCTGCGATCGAACGCGTTCTCGATCTGGGTCTCGATCTGGAACCGCGAAAACAGCGGCACGGTATCCTTGTACAGCTTCAGCTTGCGCAGGTTTTGCGGCATCACCTGCTGCATGAATTCGCGCGCGTCCTCGTGCAGGTCTTCGCGGTCGATCAGCACTTCACCGATGTCGTTGCGCAGGTAGTCGCGCAGCGCACGGATGATCAGCTTGGATTCCTGGTAGATCAGGAACGGCGCGGTGCCGGTCGCTCCGGCATCCTCGATCGCCTTCCACAGCTGCAGCAGATAGTCGAGATCCCATTGCAGTTCTTCGGCGTCCCGGCCCATGCCTGCCGTGCGGATGATCAGGCCCATCTCGTCCGGCATCTTGAGCTGGTCGAGCACTTCCTTGAGGTTGGCCCGGTCGTCGCCTTCGATGCGGCGCGAGACGCCGCCGGCACGCGGGTTGTTGGGCATCAGGACAAGATAGCGGCCGGCAAGCGAGACGAAGGTGGTCAGGGCGGCGCCCTTGTTGCCGCGCTCTTCCTTCTCGACCTGGACCAGCAGCTGCTGGCCTTCCTTGAGCAGTTCACGGATGCCGGCGCGATTGTGATCGACACCGGGAGTGAAGTAGTCGCGGGAGACTTCCTTTAGCGGCAGGAAGCCATGGCGTTCAGCGCCGTATTCGACAAAGCAGGCTTCGAGCGAGGGCTCGACGCGAGTGATGCGGCCTTTGTAGATATTGGCCTTTTTCTGTTCCTTGGACGGAGTCTCGATGTCGAGATCGTAAAGGCTCTGGCCATCGACGATGGCCACGCGCAACTCTTCCCGCTGAGTTGCGTTGATCAGCATACGCTTCATTTTCAAATCCTCTCGCGCTCGACCGCGACAGCGTCGCTGTATCCGCGCACGCCGACGTGGCAGCTGCGGATTGGCGAAGACCGTGGGCGCGGTACGCGTCCTCGGGAGCGCTTTGTTTCGGGCCGGCGCGTTTTATCGCGCCAGGCCATTAATGGGTGCCCTTAGCGTCACCGCGGACCCCCTTCGCCTTGACGGCGGCGGGTAATCCGCGACTCGAACCGTTACGATTACCCCCTTACGTCCCGGATGGCTCCACTGGAGTGACAAACGGTGCAGGTGGGCTGCGACGATCGAGTGCGCCATGGTTGCCGCCGATAAAGCGGCTCGCGGCGCGATTCGCAGGGTCGAGTTTAGCAAGCTGGCAAGGATTTTTCCAATTGTGACGCGAACTTCGACGGATTTCCCAAGCCCGGCATCAAGTTCCGGGGTGCGCCTGGTGCAGGTAACAGAAGCCAAGGACGGGCAGCGGATCGACAATTTTCTTGCCGGCCAGCTCAAGGGCGTGCCCAAGAGCTTGATCTACCGCATCCTGCGCACCGGCCAAGTGCGCATCAACGGCAAGCGCGCCAAGCCGGATACGCGCATCGCCGACGGCGACGAGGTTCGCATACCGCCGGTCCGGGTTGCCGAAACACAGCAGACGGGACCCCCATCGTCGGCACAGACCGATCGCGTGACGCAGGCCGTCATCTACGAGGACCGCGACTTCCTCGTGATCGACAAGCCGGCCGGCGTTGCCAGCCACGGCGGCAGCGGCATCAGTTTCGGGGCGATCGAGCTGATGCGCGCGGCGCGCCCGCACGACAGCCTCGAACTTGCCCACCGGCTCGATCGCGACACCAGCGGCGTGCTCGTTCTGACGCGGCGCCGCCCGGCACTGACTGCATTGCAGGCACTGATCCGCGGCAACGAGACTACGAAGCAGTATCTGACCCTGCTGCAGGGCAGACTCAGGCGCGGGACATTCGACGTGAACGCGCCGTTGCGCAAGTCCGTCCTACAGGGCGGCGAACGCATGGTCCGCGTCGATGACGAGGGCAAGGCTGCGTTGACGCGCTTCAAGTCGATCGAAGCTTATCGTGATGCGACGCTGGCCGAGGCGACGCTGTTCACCGGACGCACGCATCAGATCCGCGTGCACAGTGCACACTACGGCCATCCGATCGCCGGCGACGAAAAATATGGCGAGCGTGTCTTCAATCAACAGATGCGCCAGTTCGGTCTGCGCCGTTTGTTCCTGCACGCGGCGTGCTTCGAATTTGCGATCGGCGATCGCACCTACAGTTTCTCGGCGCCGCTCGCCGCGGACTTGAGCGCGGTGTTGAGCGCTCTCCCCGTTGCCAACGTCACTGGAAAAAACGCACGCTGACCTCCGCGGAGAGCAGGATGTCGGCCGGCAGCAGGGCACTGAGAATGATCGCGCTGGCCGCGTGCGAAAACGCCACCGGCAGCAGCGCACGATGGCGCAGATAGATCGCGCACCAGCACAACCCGCCGACGAATGTGGCGAGCATGAGTGCCGCGTTCGGCGTGTGCAGGAGAGCGAACCCGAGCGCGCCGAAATAGGCGGCCAGCAAGGCATTGCCGGTCGCCAGGCGCCAGCGCTCGGTGCATACGGCGCAGATCAGATACTGCTGGAGCAAGGCCCAGCCGAGATAGCGCACGATATCGTGCAAGCTCGGTGCCGCCGAAGGACTGTCGCCCCGGTGCAGGAGAAGGCCGATCATCAGCGCAAGGACGACGACGCTTGCCGATGCGCGCCACGCGGAAGCCGTGCCGTTCCAGCGCCAGTTGCGCGGCCAGGACAAGCTGAATGCGTAGACGATCGTCAGTGCGATCAGCGCACGCTGCGGCGAATGCCAGGTGTTGCCGCTGCCATCGCCGCCGAGGATCAACCATAGAGGCGCCGCAAGGGTCAGCGCGATTTCGACCAGCGCGCGCCAGCGGGCGTCGAGCGGCGGACGCACGCGCGCGATCACCAGGATTGCCCCGAACAGGGCAACGAGGTGCCAGTGCGTGCTCAAGGCACGGGGCTGCTGCCCATTCGCCGCGAGTTCCCGGGCTGCAGCAAACGTTTCAGTGTATGCGTTCTCGGGAATCAGGATCGCCGTCGGCAGGACGGCGTAGACGGCATTGCGCAGCGCGATCTGCTGTTCGACGCGGCCGCGCGCCGGCAACAAGATCAACGCCGGATCGGCGCCATGGGCATTGGCTGCAATTGCGGCAATATCCACTTGTTGACTTTGCGTGGCAAACGGCAGGCGATAGACGACAGGACCAGCAGGCTGTGCGTCGGCCGGGTCGACGATGGGCGGTGTGCGGCCGATGTCCGGCGCTGCGGTGTCTGTGCGTCGCAGCAGCGCAACCTGCTTGAGCACGATCGTTCCGTGCGCCGACGCGGAATAGCGCAGGCGCAGCATTGCCGCGCGATCGGGCAGTGCGACTGCGGCCGCCTGATTGCCGAGGGTCCAAGTCAGCTTCCCGAGCTCGTACGTTTCATCGAAGCTGCCTGGTGAAAAAGCAATTGGTTCGCTGATGGTTTCGGGCGACTGCAGCGTTTCGCGCATCACGAACCGCAGCTCGCCGGCAAGTTTCGTATCGAAGGCGGCGTGCACGCGCGGAAAATGTTGCAGGTCGAGTGGTCGGGCGAGAGGAAGGCCGACTTCGAATGAGCTGCTGTTCAGTTGCAGTCGCAGCGCACCGTCGGCGAATTCAAAGTCCTCCGTACCAAAGGGATGGCCGGCCACGAGGTCGTCGGCAGTCCTGAATCGCCAATCGAACGGCGTGCCGCCGGATGCCGCAAGCGCCAACGCGCGCGCCGCCTGGTCGCGCAGATGCACGGAAAATTCGTGACGCGCAAACTGATCCAGCAACCACAGTGTGATGCTGGCAAGGGCGACGAACGCTGCAATTCCGCTAGCGCGCCGCGCCGCGATCGGCACGGCGATCAGGCGCCCAGGGCTTCGGTCTTTGCTGCGCAGATGAAATCGTTGCGCGAGATGCCGCCGACGTCGTGCGTCGAGAACCTGACGCGGCAGCGGCCCCAACCCAGTTCGAGATCCGGATGATGGTTCTGCTGCTCTGCAATCCAGCCCAGCGCATTGACGAAGGCGAGCGCGCCGGCGAAATCGCGGAATGAGTAATCCTTGCGCAGGTCCGAACCGTCAGGCGCCAGTTTCCAGCCCGGCAAAAGCGGCAGCCATTCGGCAATCTGGCCCGCGTTCAGCGCGTGCTGCGGGCCCTTGAGCGAAGCGCAACTCATCGAGCACAGTTCGAGGAAGGTCATGTCGTCTCCTTGGACGGCAAAGTTTATCGCATGCGACCGGTTACCGGTGACACGCGGTCGATTCAGGACTAAAATAGTACTGATTCAGCAACCGACCAGGCCAACGCTTGTGCTAACGATCAGCGACACCGCCACGAGTCACTTCCGCCGCCTTCTGGAACAGCAGGGCATCGATGGGCTCGGGATACGCATCAAGGCGACGAATCCCGGCACGCCGAAAGCCGATTGCGTGCTCGAGTTCTGCGAAGCGGCCGACCTTGCCGGCGACGAACATCGTGTCGCGTGCGACGGATTCATCATTTTCGTCGATGCGGCGAGCGTGTCGTATCTCGAAGGCGCCGAACTCGACTACCAGCCGTCGCCGACCGGCGGCGCATTGACGATCCGCGCGCCGAAGATCAAGGGCGTCGAGCCCGGTGCCGATGCCAGCCTTGCCGCGCGCATCGAGTATCTGCTGCAAAGCGAGATCAATCCGCAGATTGCCGCACATGGCGGGCGCGTCAGCTTGGTCGACGTGCAGGACGACGGTGTCGTGATGCTGCGTTTCGGCGGTGGCTGTCACGGTTGTGGCATGGTCGACGTGACGCTGAAGCAAGGCATCGAGCGTACGCTGCGCTCGAAAGTGCCGGAGATTACCGCAGTGCGTGACGTCACCGACCACGCGCACGGGCAGACTCCCTACTATCGCGGGCACGACGGCAGCAGCGCGGTGCGCTGACTACATCTGGAAACGTATACTTTGGGAGATCCGGCCCGCGATGCGCCAGGCCGGAACGGCGCCTTGTCGATCAGTTGCCCTGCTGGTAACGCGACAGGTCGTCGAGTTTGCCGGGCAATGCTCCGTAGTAGTCGGCCAGGCCCTGGATTTCCGCGTCGCTCAACGTCGAAACGAAGCCGGCCATGATCGCGTTCTTGCGCTCGCCTGACTTGTACTCGTGCAGGGCGCGCGCCAGGTAGTCGTGATATTGCCCGGCCAGGCGCGGATAAAGGGCGCTGGCGGATGCATTGCCATCGTCGCCATGGCACGCGGCGCAGGTCTTGGCTTTTTCCTTGATCTTCTCGGCCGAAATCGATTCGGCGCTGCAGGTTCCGGCAGCAACGAAGGCGGCAGCAGTCAGGGCGATGGTGAGGATGTTTTTCATTTTTGTGCGCTCTGGTTACTGGGCCAAGCTGGAGAGGTAGGTGGCGATGTCGACGATGTCCTTGTCGGACAAGCCTTCACCCTGTGCGCGCATGGTCGGATGCGCCCGCTCACCCTTCTTGTATTCGGTGAGAGCCGCAACCAGATAGTCGTAGTTCTGGCCGGCAATGCGCGGCACGTGATAGTGCGGATACGCATTGGCGTAGCCGGGAACGCCGTGGCAGCCGCCGCAGGTATAGACGAGCGCATGCCCGGCCTTGGGATCGCCCTTGGCGGATTCGGCCGCATTCGATGCAGTCAGGTGGAGCAGAGCGGTCAGCGATAGCACGCCGGCAAACAGCGCTTTTGTCATGTTTTGGTCCCGATGCGAGTAATTGGTTCTGTGTGCGCCAAAGCGGCGAAGTATAGCTTGGGTGGCGACGCAACCTCTAGGCACTCTTGTGCATCAAAGAACGAGTGGGGCGGTTCGACATGACTATTCGACATGACTACTGGCTCTGGCGAATCGCCGCCGAGGACACCTAGACTTTGGTCGGGATGCAGCAAGAAACGGACGAGTTGGGAGGGGGCTTGCAATTAGTAGTGATGTAGTCTAGTATAACACCATGTAGCCACCCAGACTCTCGGCCTGAGATCCATGAATATAAAAACTCTCAAAAATAACGCTAACTCACTGTTTTTAGCCAGTATCATTGCTGCTTCTGTGGTGCTTTCCGGCTGTGGCGGCGGTGGCGGCGTTCAGGCCAAGGAGGCCGACAAGGCCAGCGTGAATGCGGTTCCGGTCGAGGTCGCGACCGCTTCTCTCAACCCGGTTAATGCCAGCTACAACGGCACCGCAACCCTGGTCACCGACCACGAGGCCCAGGTCGCTTCCAAGACCAGCGGCGTCCTGGTGAAACTGCTCGTGGAAGAAGGTTCGGTCGTCCGCGAAGGTCAACTGCTGGCAGAACTCGACGATTCCACGCCTGTCGCGGCCGTGGCACAGGCCGAAGCACAGATGCACAAGGCCGACGCAACATTCGCCTACGCGGAACAGTCGATTCAGAAACAGCTGATTTCGAAGCGCGAATATGACCAGGCCAACTTCGACGCGCAGACACAGCGCGCCGCGCTGCAGACTGCGAAGCTGCAACTGGCCTACACGCGCATCATGGCCCCGGTGAGCGGCGTCGTCGCCGAGCGCTCGGTCAAGCTCGGCAATCTCGTACAGGTCAACCAGAGCCTGTTCCGTATCGTCAACATGGATACGCTGCAGGCGGTGCTCAACGTGCCGGAACGCCAGCTTGGCATTCTCAAGGCTGGGCAGACCGTGGCCCTCGAGGCCGACGCGTTGCCGGGCCAGGAGTTCGCCGGCTACATCCTGCGCATCGCGCCGGTTGTCGATCCGACCAGCGGCACCTTCCGTGTCACCTGCGAATTCCGCGACAAGAGTCGCACGCTGAAGCCCGGCATGTTCGGCCGCATCGACATCGTCTATGACCATCGCGACGAGGCACTGACGATTCCGCGTTCGGCGCTGATCGAGGAAGACGGCGAGACGGCCGTATTCGTGGTCGACACGGCGCCGGTCAAGGCTCCTGCGGCCGACGCCGGAAAATCGAAGGACGGCGACAAGTCGAAGGTTGCTGCGAAAGACGCGGCTGGCAAGGATGCAGGCAAGGACGGCAAGGCGATCGTCGCGACGACGCCGGGTCTGGTCGCCCATCGCAAGCTCGTGAAGATCGGCTACAGCGATGGTGACAAGGTCGAGATCCGCTCGGGGCTCGATGCCGGTACGCGCGTCATCACGGTCGGCCGCAATGCGGTCCGCGACGGCACCGCCGTGCAGGTGCTCGATACTTCAACGATGGTGGCGTCGAGGGCGGGCGGAGACAAGGCGTGAACATCGTCGAGATGGCGACCCGGCGGCGCGTGACCGTCGGCATGGTCACGCTCACGTTCGTGCTGTTCGGCTTGATCGCGCTTTCCGGCCTGAAGGTCAACCTGCTTCCGGATCTGACCTATCCCACGCTGACCGTGCGCACCGAGTATGAAGGTGCCGCACCGATGGAGATCGAGAACCTGGTCTCGCAGCCGGTCGAGGAAGCGATCGGCGTGGTCAAGAACCTGCGCAAGATTCATTCGGTTTCGCGCACCGGCCAATCCGACGTAGTGCTCGAGTTCGCCTGGGGCACGAACATGGACCAGGCCGGCCTCGATGTGCGCGACAAGCTCGACATCCTGCAGCTGCCGCTCGACGCAAAGAAGCCGGTACTGCTGCGCTTCAATCCGTCGACCGACCCGATCATGCGCCTCTCCCTGAGCATGGCTGGCGATGGCAAGGAAGCGACCAATGAAGCCGCGCTCAAACAGTTGCGCCGGTTCGCCGACGACGAACTGAAGAAGCGCCTCGAGCCGACGCCCGGCGTTGCCGCAATCAAGGTCGGCGGTGGCCTGGAAGACCAGATCGACGTCGAGATCGACCAGCAGCGACTGCAGCAGGTCAACCTCAATGTCGCCGACGTGACCAAACGCCTGGCCGACGAAAACGTCAACGTGTCCGGCGGACGCATCGAGAACGGCTCGCAGCGTTATCTCGTGCGTACGGTCAATCAGTTCGGCAATCTCGAAGAGATGCGCAACCTGTTGATCAAGGTAGACGGCGGCGTGCAGGTTCGCCTGAAGGATGTCGCCGAAGTGCGGCAGGGCTACAAGGAACGCGAAGGCATCGTGCGCGTCGGCGGGCACGAGGCGATCGAACTGGCGGTCTACAAGGAGGGGGACGCCAACACGGTCAGCGTCGCCGCTGCGGTCAAGAAGCAACTCGATCGCCTCAAGACGATCCTGCCGAACAACGCGAAGCTCGACACGATCGACGATCAGTCCATCTTCATCCAGAGTTCGCTCGACGATGTGCGCAACGATGCGATCATCGGTGGCGTGTTGGCGGTGCTGATCATCTTCTTCTTCCTCGCCGATTCATGGAGCACGTTCATCATTTCGCTGTCGCTGCCGGTTTCGCTGATCGCGACGTTCTTCTTCATGGGCCAGGCCGGCGTCAGCCTCAACGTGATGTCGCTCGGTGGCCTCGCGCTCGCCACCGGCATGGTCGTCGACGACTCGATCGTCGTGCTCGAGAACATCGCGCGCCTGCGCGAGCAGGGCCTGGGCATCGTCGAAGCCGCGGTGAAGGGCGCACGCGAAGTGTCGATGGCGGTGATCGCTTCGACGTTGACCACGGTCGCCGTCTTCTTTCCGCTCGTGTTCGTGCAAGGCGTTGCCGGCCAGCTGTTTCGCGACCAGGCGCTGACCGTTACGTTCGCGATGCTGATCTCGCTGGTCGTCGCGATGACGCTGATTCCAATGCTGGCCTCGCTCAAGGGCCGCTCGCCGATCGCCTACAAGGACGAAGAACCTTCTCCGGGTTGGCAGCCGACGAGTGCCTTCGGTCGCGTGGTCAAGAAGATCATCACGCCGGTCTCGCGCCTGTTCTTCCGCTGGATCCCGCTGGTGTTCATGCGCGTCGGATTCATCGTGTTCGGCGTTATCGGCAAGGCTTTCGGCAAGGTGTTACGCGCGATCGGCCGCGTCGTGCTGATGCCGTACAACGCCGCCGCGCGTGCCTATCGCGCATTCCTGCCAAAGGCACTCGCGCGTCCGGCGGCAGTGCTTGGATTTGCCGCTGCCGCGCTCGCCGCGAGCATCGCCCTGATTCCGACGCTCGGCCTGGACCTGATCCCGTCATTGGCGCAGGGCCGTTTCGAGATGACCATCAAGCAGTCGCCGGGCACCGCGCTCATCGACACGGACAAGCTGGTCGCCGAGTTGCAGCAGAAGAATGCCCAGGATCCGAACATCGCGCTCATCTATGGTGTCAGCGGCACGGGCACGCGCCTCGATGCGACGCCGACCGAATCCGGCGAAAACATCGCACGCCTGCTGATCGTGCTGAAGCCCGGTGTCGGCGAACGCGGCGAACGGGCGGCGACGGAAGCGTTGCGCGCGTCGATGGTGTCGCACGCCGGTACCGAGATCAAATTCGCACGCCCGCAGCTTTTCAGCTTCGCCACGCCGCTCGAAATCGAATTGCGCGGCTACGACCTTTCTTCGCTCGAAAAGGCGGGCAAGAAGCTTACGTCGCTGATGAATGCGTCACCGCGATTCGCCGACGTGAAGTCCACCGTCGAGGGCGGCTATCCCGAGATCCAGATCCGCTTCGACCAGCAACGTGCCGCCGCGCTCGGGCTCACGACCAAGCAGGTTTCCGATCAGGTCGTGAACAAGGTACGTGGATCGGTGGCGACGCGCTACAGCTTCCGCGACCGCAAGATCGACGTGCTCGTTCGTGCGCAGGCCGACCAGCGCGCATCGGTGGACGATATCCGCAATCTTATCGTTGGCTATTCACCGGTGGCCTCCACGGGCACGACCAGCACCGGTACGAACGCGGCAACGAACACGGCGTCGACCGGCACGACGACAGGCGCGACTGCCGCCAACACCGCGGTCGGCCGGCCGATCCGCCTTTCCGCCGTGGCCGACGTCATTTCCAGCCAGGGGCCGAGCGAGATTCATCGCATCAGCCAGGAACGTGTCGCCATCGTCTCGGCGAACCTGCATTACGGTGACCTTGGCACTGCCGTAGCCGAAGTGCGGCAACTGATCCGCGAAAATCCGCTGGCCGCCGGCGTGACGACGCACATCGGCGGTCAGAGTGAGGAACTCGATGCGTCGGTGACCTCGCTGATCTTCGCGCTGTCGCTGGCGATCTTCCTCGTCTACCTCGTGATGGCGTCGCAGTTCGAATCGCTGCTGCATCCGTTCGTCATCATGTTCTCGATCCCGCTTGCGCTTGTCGGCGCCGTGCTCGCGCTGAAGCTCACGTTTACGCCGCTGAGCGTAGTCGTGTTCATCGGCTTGATCATGCTGGCGGGCATTGTCGTGAAGAACGCGATCGTGCTGATCGACCGGGTGAACCAGTTGCGCGAGGAGGGCGTCGACAAGGTCAATGCGATCATCCAGGCTGCCGAGTCGCGGCTGCGCCCGATCTCGATGACGACGCTGTGCACGCTGCTCGGTTTCATGCCGCTGGCAATCGGCGTCGGCGACGGCAACGAAGTGCGCGCGCCGATGGCGATCACGGTGATCGGCGGTCTGCTCGTGTCGACTTTGCTGACGCTGATCGTGATTCCGGTGGTGTACGAATTGCTCGACCGTCGCAACGACGCCGTCTATCGCGAGCGCGGCGAACGCAAGCACAAGGCCGTTGCCGATGCCGGCGACCTCGCTGCAGAGGCGGCGATGTCATGACTCTGGCAGAGTTGAGCCTCAAGCGACCGGTCACCGTCATCATGGTGTTCGTGTCGATGACCGTGATCGGACTGATCGCGGCGTTCCGGCTGCCGCTCGAGTCGATGCCGGACATCCAGTTCCCGTTCCTCGCCGTCAGCCTGCCGTACCAGGGCTCGACACCGTCCGAGGTCGAGCGCACCGTGACGCGCCCGGTCGAGGAAGCGTTGTCGACGCTGACCGGCATCCAGCGCATGAATTCGGTGACGCGCGCCGACGGCGTCAATATCGAAATGCAATTCAAGTGGGGCCAGGACACGGCCGTCAAGGCAGTCGAGGCGCGCGAGAAGATCGACGCGATCCGCGCCGATCTTCCTTCGGACCTGACGCGTTACCAGGTATTCAAGGGTTCGACTGCCGACCAGCCGGTGATGAACCTGCGCATCTCGGCCGACCACGATCTGACCAATGCCTACGAGTTGCTCGATCGCGAGCTGAAGCGGCCGCTGGAGCGCCTGCCGGGCGTCGCCCAGGTCAAGATCGAAGGCGTCGCGCCGCGCGAGGTGCAGATCGAAATCGATTCGGACCGGCTCAGTGCCGCCGGCGTCGGACTCAACGATCTCTATCAGCGCCTGCAGGATGCAAATTTTTCGGCCTCCGGCGGCTTGATCAAGGACGGCGCCACGCGCTACCACGTGCAGCCGGTCGGCGAATGGCACAGTGTCGACGAAATCCGATCGCTTGCGATCAACGACAAGGGGCTCAAGCTCGCCGACATCGCCGAGGTCAACGTCAAGCCGGGGCGGCTCACGTACGCGCGACATTTGGACCAGCGCCCGGCCATTGCCCTCGACATTTCCAAGGAGCGCAGCGCAAATCTGGTCGAGGTCGGCCGCGCAGTGATGGCGGAAGTCGAACGCATCCGCCAGGAACCGGAACTCAAGGGCATCCAGATCTACGCGCTCGGCGACCAGGCGGCATCGGTCACCGAGAGTCTGAGCCAGCTGAGCCAGGCCGGTCTCGAAGGCACGTTGCTTTCAGTCTTCGTGCTGTTCTTCTTCCTGCGCGACTGGCCGTCGACGCTGATGGTGTCGCTGGCCATCCCGATCTGCTTCATCATCACGCTGGGATGCCTGCAGATGTTCGGCATGACGCTGAACATCCTGTCGATGATGGGACTGCTGCTGGCCGTTGGCATGCTCGTCGACAACGCCGTGGTCGTCGTCGAGAGTATCTACCATTACCGCGAACGTTTTCCCGACAAGCCCTGGTATTGCGCCGTGCAAGGCACGCAAGTCGTCGGCATCGCGATCGCGGCGGGCACGATGTCCAGCATCATCGTGTTCCTGCCGATGGTGTTCGGCGAGAAGGACAACATCAGCATCTTTCTGACCCAGGTCGCGATCACGATGGCGATTGCGCATCTGGCCTCCTGGTTGGTCGCTATCAGCCTGGTGCCGATGCTTTCGGCGCGCCTCCCGCCGCCGAAATTCATCGGCCGCAAGAACATCATCACGCGCGTGCAAGGCGCATATGGACGGTTCATTGGCACCACGCTGAGTCACCGTCGCTGGACGATGGTCGGACTCATGGCACTGCTCGTCATCAGCATCGTGCTGCCGGCCGCGCACACCAAGATCGAGATGTTCCCGTCCGGCGAAAGCGATCGCATGTTCATCGGCTATCGATTGAACGCGCTGTATCCGCTGGCGGACCTGAAGGCATCGGTCGACAAGATCGAGACGTATCTCACGGCACACCGCGACGAGTTCCATATCAAGAACATCTACAGCCGCTACGCCGAAGACGCTTCCGACACGTTCACGTCGATCCTGTTCGACAAGAAGGACAAGGACCGGCCGAATACGAAGGTCGTGCTCGAAAGGCTGCGCAAGGAACTGCCGAAGTTACCGATCGGCGAGGTCGTGTTCGATTTCAACGACAACGGATCCGGCGGCGACAAGACCATCAACATGAGCCTGGTCGGGGATTCGGGCCAGGTGTTGCGCGATTTGTCGGGCACCGTGATCGGCATCCTGCGCCAGATTCCGGTCCTGCGTGACGTCAACGCCAACCAGGATAGCGGCAACCGCGAACTGTCCGTGCGCGTCGACCGCGACAAGGCCAAGGACTATGGATTCTCGGCGAACGACGTTGCCCAGTTCATTGCCATTGCACTGCGCGGCATGCGCCTGAAGGATTTCCACGGCAATGAAAGCCAGCTGCCGGTTTGGCTGCGTTTCCGCGGTTCGGACGCGCAAAGTCTCGAGGATTTGAGCGACTTCAAGGTGCGCCGCCCGGACGGCACGCAGATTCCGCTCATGTCGATGGTGCAGGTGCAGACGCGCAACGCTTCGTCTGTCATCGAGCGCGAAGCGCGCCAGATATCGCTCGGCATCAAGGCCAACCTGGCCGAAGGCGCGACCACCGACGACGCGCGCAAGGCGATCCAGAAGACCATGGAAGGAGTGCAGCTGCCGGCCGGATATCGCTGGACGTTCGGCGAAAACTTCAACCGCGACGACGATGCCGGCAAGAAAATGGGCTTCAACCTCCTCATCGCGCTGGTTCTGGTCTACGTCGTCATGTGCGCAATGTTCGAGTCGCTGATCTACCCGGCGGCGATCCTGACCACGTTCGTGTTCTCGATCTTCGGCGTGTTCTGGCTGTTCTGGATCACCGGCACGACCTATTCGATCATGGCGTCGATCGGCGTGCTCATCCTCATGGGCGTGGTCGTGAACAACGGTATCGTCATGATCGTGCACATCAATCAGCTGCGCCACTCCGGCTTGCACCGTCGCGAGGCACTGATCCAGGGGGCGAAGGATCGTCTGCGACCGATCCTGATGACGATGGGCACGGCGATCCTCGGCATGGTGCCGTTGTGCGTGTCGAACGCATCGATCGGGGGCGACGGGCCACCGTACTATCCAATGGCGCGCGCGATCGCAGGCGGACTCGTGTTCTCCACGCTGGTCAGTCTGCTGGTGCTGCCGACGATCTACTCGCTGCTCGACGACATGAGCCTGGCGATGAAGCGCGTGCTGCGCGAGGCGCGGGGGCGCAAGCTGCCGGCGCCGGCAGCCGGCTAGGGCAGAGTATCGGTCGCGGCCTTTGCCGCCCTCTCGAAGCGTTGTTCGAGTTCGAGAGGCTGTGGCGCCTGTGCGAACCACGCTGCAAGCACGACGTCGAGTTCGCGCCCCGGAGCCAGCGCTGCGCCACCGCGCATGCGAGCGGAAAGGCGCGCGACCTGAAAATCCATGCGTCGCTGCCGATCTTCTTCCGGCGACGCGATGCCGGCGATAAATTCCAGGCGCACCAGCAAATCGCGCGCCGCCTCGTCGGTGTCGTCCGCTTCGGAAGGAGGCAACTCACTCTGGCAAGCGCGCATCCAGCGCTCCGCCAACGGCACCTCGAACTCTGCGATGAGTGCGGGATGTGCGTCCCAGCGCGGGGCGATCAGTTCGGCTGATTGCGCTCCGCGTTCCAGCTCACGCAGCAGCGCGAATTTCTGCAGGGCCGACGAATAGCGAGCCAGCCGCTTCGACCGTGCGCGCTCGGTGCTGCGTGCCGACAGCTTCTCCAGGGCCTTGTTCCAGCGCTGGTCAAGCTGGCGGTCGTTGGCGCCGAGGGCGCGCCAGCGTGAATCCAGATCGCGACGGCGTGCAGCGATCGCGTCGGCGTCGATTGCCGCATCGTTCGCCAGCGCTTCGGCTTCGTCGACGATCGCCTGTGCCTGGCCGGCCTGCGCGGCGGCGCTCGCCTCGCGTTCCTTGCGCCCGGCGTCGAGCGCGGAGAATATGCGGTCGCAGGCCGCGCGGAATTGCCGCCATTGCTTCTGGTCGGTGGAGCGCAGGCCTTCACCGAGTGCCGTCCATTGCTGCTGGAGGTCGCGCGCGGCGCGCGCGGCACCGCGATCGGCATTCTGCGACAGCGCGTCGGCCTGCTCGATCAGGCGCGACTTCGCCGTTTCAATGCCCTTCGCGTGTTCTTCGATGCGGGCGGAAATGGACGCGATTGCGTCCTTGATGCGCCGTGCGCAGTGATTGCGATCACGTGGGTTCACGCCGTCGAGCGAGCGCAGTGCAGCGGACAACTCGCGCTGCAGGACAGACAATGCCTTCCAGTCGGTCGAATCCGCGGGCACGGCGGCGACGCGCGCCAGCAACGCCTCGAGTTCGTTGCGATGCGCATCACGCACGCTGTCGCGCTTCTCGAAGTAAGCCTGGGCCGGCTTCAAGGCATGCTGGCAGACGCCATGGAAGCGCCGGCCGAGGCCGGAAGCGGCGACGGGCTTATCGCCGCCTTCGATCGCATCGAGCCGCTGCCACTCGGCACGCGCGTCATGCACGCGGGACGCGACCGCGTCGGGATGCAGGCCGGCTGCGGCCAGCGCCTCGATTTCGTCGCACAGCGCGCGGCGGCGGCGCTGGTTCGACCAGACCTGCCAGCGCTTGAGTTCAGCCAATCGCCCGTCCAGCGGCGCAAGCCTGTGCTCGAGGGCCGCGGAAATCTTGCCGCCCGCCTTGACCAGGTGGGAAAGTTCGACGTGCGCCGCGTGCGCGGAACTCGTGTCTCCTGCCGCCAGTGCCGCCTCGTAACGCGGCACCAGTTCTTCGATTCTTTCGCGAGTAGCGGCATCGCGCTGTTCGCGTTCGCGGCGAGTCTGCTCGGCCGCTGCGGCCAGTGCCGCATCGAAGCGGGCGCGCGAGGTGACCACTTCAACAATTTCGGCAGCCGGCTCAGGCAGGCCGCCACGATCTGTTTCGGCCGGCGGCCCCGGGGTCAAAGGTGCGATCTCGGCGACGGCGGCTGTTTGTGCGGGCGGGCTGAGTTCGGCTGCATGTGGATCGCCACGTATGCTGGTCAGCTGGTTGATCAACGCCACGGCGCCGCGAAAACGCGCCGTCAATGCACCGGGCACGTCGTTGCCGAGGTTGTTCCAGTCGCCTTCGATCGCGGCGCGCACTGCAGCGTGATCCGTCCCCGGATTGCGCAACAGAACCTCGATGCGCTCGCAAAGTACGCGGGCACGCGCGGTGATCGCGCCGGCATCGCCCGAGCCGATGCGCATCGACTCGAGCCGCTCGCGCGCCATGCGGCTGATGGTCTTGTCGGTCTTGCGCGCGCGTTCGGCGATACGCTGCAAAGTGGCGGGATCGTCGACGCGCTGCAGAGCAAGTAGACGCACGGCGGGATCAGGGTCCGCGCCGGCACGTTCGGCGAACAGGGCAGGGCGTGTCACCAGTGACAGTGATGCGGCACGCAGGTCACGGTTCGTCGCCGCGGTCGCGACGGTTTCGAGTTCCGTCGGCGACAGCGTGTCGAGTTCGGCGATCAGGCGTGGCAGCGGCGGACAATTGCTCGCGCCGGCGCAAAGCATCGCGATGTACGCCGCGCGCGCCGTGCGACGCACTTCGGCGTCGGCATCGCCGGTCGATCGCTCGCGCCAGCGCTCGTAGTCGCCGAGGCGCTTGAGCGCGGCGACGCGAATGCGCGCGTCGGGGTCCGAGCGGGTCAATTCCGGCAAGGCCGCGATCAAGTCCGGGTCGGCGTCACTGACGATGGCGGACAGACGCGTGTTGGCGTCCTTGTCCTGCCACTTGGGTTTGAACAATATGCGGGAGAGTTTCACGTTACAGCAGGCGGTGAAGGATGCGGATGCCAGCGAGATATTCGCCGATCATCATGCCAAAATTCGTGAACATGAACACAAGAAGCGTGCGCGACACGCGATTTTTCCACCAGCCGCGCCAATCGAGCACGTCATCGCGCAGCGTTTCGAAGTCCGCGACGCGCGGGCGGTGCAGCCACATCTCCACGCCGGCGCTGAATGCGCCCGAGGGAACGAGAGGGCGAAACGGCTTCAGTGGAGCGATGACGAACGCTGTCAAGACACTCAGAAGGTGCGCACCGCCGAGTGCGGCGCCGATGGCTGCGCCAAAACCGGTGAAGAGGATCCAGTCGCGCAGGGCGAGCGTGCCGATACCGACGCCGCGCGTAAATGCATAACCGATTGCCGCAATGATGACGGCAAGTACACCGAGGCCGATCCACTTCGGCCAGCGCGACGGTGGCGGCGGCGCACGCAGTGTCGCCACCAAACTCGCAGGATCGTCGCGCTGCGCGGCGAGCTCGCGCTCGATGCCGCCGAGGTGCCCGGCGCCGATGACGACCAGCACGTTGCGGGCCTTGCCGCTGCTGCCTTCTTCGCGCAGCCGCGCGGTCATGTAACTGTCGCGCTCGCCGATCAGGCTGCGATAGAGCGGCTCGGACTGCTGCGCGAATTCGCTGAACGCACTTTGCAGCATGTCGCCCTGCTTGAGCTTCTCGATGTCTTCTTCAGCGATCTCGCTGCGCTCGAAGATGCTGGCGATCAACCCGGACACGATCCCCATGCGATCTCGGAAGCGCACGCTGCGATAGGCGCGGCGCAAGGTCGCGCCGACGTCCCGATCGACCAGCCAGATCGGTGTCTTGCTCGCGTCGGCAAGATCGATCGCCGCCTTCATCTCCGCGCCAGGCTCGATGCCGAACTGCTCAGCCAGCCGACGCTGGTAGGCGGACAACGCCAGGTTCGCCGCGACCATGCCGGCCTTGCCGTCACGAATGACCTGCAGCAGGTCGAGGTTGCGCCAAGAATCGGGGTCGCACAACGCGCGATAGCGCGATTCGCACAACTCCACCGCGACCGCGTCGTAGTTGCCGCTTTGCATCAGCTCGCGCACGGCCTCGACGCTGGCGCGCGATACGTGTGCCGTGCCGAGCAGCGTGTAATCGACGCCATCGCGTGTGACGCGCGCGATTGGCTGGCCGGCAATGACGGGAGCTGAGTTCGTGGAGTCGTTCATCAGGAAAAACGATTAGACGCGGATTGACGCAGATTTACGCGTATAGAGCAGGAGATGAAAGTTGCTCGAGAGTATGCGCGCATACCTGCCCCTGCAGGGAGCCGTCGTAGCTGGAGGCTTGCTTCATCGTGTTCCAATAAATTCGCCTGGATCCGCGTTATCCGCGTCAAAGAAAAGCTCTTGGCCCTTTCAGTCGCGGAAGCGTTTGAGAAGATCGGCATAGGCGTCGATGCGCCGATCGCGCAGGAACGGCCAGATGCGGCGCACGGCCTCGCTGCGCTGCATGTCGATGTCGACCGTGAGCAGTTCGCGACGATCGGGCGCTGCCTGTGCGAGCAACTCTCCCTGCGGCCCGGCAACGAAGCTCGACCCCCAGAACTGCAGACCGCGGCCGCCGTCGGGAGATGCTTCGAAGCCGAACCGGTTGCACGCCAGCAGCGGCAGGCCATTGGCGACGGCGTGGCCGCGCTGCACCGTGATCCAGGCATCGCGCTGCCGATTCTTTTCAGCGTCGCCGTCGGCGGGATCCCAGCCGATCGCAGTGGGGTAGAGCAGCAGTTCGGCGCCGGCGAGCGCCATGAGGCGCGCGGCTTCCGGATACCACTGGTCCCAGCAGACGAGCACGCCGAGCTTGCCGAGCGAAGTCGCGACGGGCACGAAACCGAGGTCGCCCGGCGTGAAATAGAACTTCTCGTAGTACGCCGGATCATCCGGAATGTGCATCTTGCGGTATTTGCCGCAAATCTCCTTCGTGCGATCGAACACGACGGCGGTGTTGTGGTACAGGCCGGCAGCGCGCCGCTCGAACAGCGAGGCGACGACGACGAGCGCAAGTTCCTCCGCCAGTGCGCCGATGCGCTGCGTGCTTGGCCCTGGAATCGTCTCGGCACGTTCGAATTCGTCGACGCTCTCGTGCTGACAAAAATAGGGTCCGTTGTGCAGTTCCTGCAACAGCACAAGCTGCGCACCGCTTCGCGCCGCCTCGCGCAATCCGACTTCGATGGCGTCCAGGTTGGCCGGGACGCTGCCGTGGTCGCGCTCCTGCAGCAATGCAACGCGCAGCGTTTTGCTCGTGCTCATGCCAGAAGTCCTCGCGGCAGCTGCATCGTGATGCAGTGCAGGCTGCCGTTCTGCCAGATCAGGGGACGGCATGGTACCTGAACCACTTCGCGTCCGGGATGCGCCGCGGCGATGACACTTGCGGCCTCGGCGTCCGCGGGGTCCGCATAGGCGGGCACCAGCACGGCGCCGTCTATCACGAGGTAGTTGGCGTAGGACGCTGCGAGCCGCCGCCCGTCGTCGAGAATCGGCCGGGCCCAAGGCAACGCCGACAGACGATAGGCCCGGTCATCGATCGTCCGCAGCGCTGCCAGTTCGTCGCGCATCCGCGACAACTCGTGGAAGTGAAGATCGACAGGGTCGTTGCAGGCCTGGTAGACGATGCGGTTGCCCGGCGCAAAACGTGCGAGCGTATCGATATGCGCGTCGGTGTCGTCGCCCTGCAGATAGCCGTGTTCGAGCCACAGCACGCGCGAAGCGGCCAGATGCTCGGCAAATATGCGATTCATCTGCTCGCGGCTTTGTTCCGGATGGCGCTGATGCAGGCAGCGCCACGTGGTCAGGATCGTGGCGTTGCCGTCGCTCTCGATCGCGCCGCCTTCGAGCGCCCAGTCGATACGGTGATGTTCCGCGGTCATGCTGAACACGTTGCGCGCAAACAGCCCTTCGACGAGTCGATCATCGCGGCTCGCGTTGAACTTGCCGCCCCATCCGGTGAAGCGGAAATCATTGAGCAGGAAAGATGCTGTGCCGACCAGCGATATCGGTCCGGTGTCGCGCAACCAGGTGTCGTCGTACTCGATCTCAACGAACCGAACGCGCGTGCGCGCGACGCCGGCCGCGTCGAGCAGGCCGGTGGCGCGATCGCGCACCGAGGCATCGGCGGCACAAATCAGGAGGGGTTCGAAGCGCGCTATGGCAGCGACGAGAGCAACGTAGGTCGACTCGACTTCAGCGAGTCGATCGGCCCAGTCGGTCTGCTCATGCGGCCACGCGATCAGGACGCCTGACTGTGGCTCCCATTCCGCAGGCAGGCGATTGCCCGGCGGCCTCTCTCGGCCATCCAGGGCCTCCGAGGCACTTGGGCTCCTGCCTAGCGTCATTGATTCGTGGTAGTGCCCTTGGGACCGATCTCGGTCGGGCTGGCCTTGTTGAGGACGGCGTCGATGACGCGGTCGCGTTCGAAATAGACCGTGAATCGGTCATAGACCCAGCGGTTGATGACCGGGTGCTGCGGCGCATCGCCACCGCGTGGATCGAGTTTGCTCGACGGCGCTCCAAACTGCTGTTCGACGCGGGCCATGGTCGTTCCACGCGCCGGAAGCGTCACGCCGTGTTCCTGCTGCACTCTTTGCATCAACAGAGTTTCGGCCTGTGCGGACGGCAAACCGGCAGCAGCAATCACCGCAACACTCAGTGGCACGGAATACAGTTGCTTTAACATGCTCGCCTCCAGTAACTGAAAACCCCCGCGCCCGCCGTTGTATCAGATTCGAGTCCGCAAACTCAAACCCGCGTCACAACGCCGTTCAGCGGCTGGAGGGGAAGGGCAATCAGCGCTGACGAGCCTTGAAGCGCGGGTTGCTCTTGCAGATCACGAAGACCTTGCCGCGACGGCGCACGATCTTGCAGTCGCGATGGCGCTGCTTGGCGGACTTGAGAGAGGACAGTACTTTCATGGCGGGAAATCCGTTCTAACGCATTGATTGAATTAGCCGTGCATTGTAACTGATGAATTGGCGCGGCGAAAGATGGCGGCGCAACGCGACTTGGGGGCGCCACTATCGCCGTCTGATTGCCCAATCGCCGCTCGGGAATGCACGTCACCCGATGCCGTAATGCGTTGAACACATCGTCATAACAAGTCGAGAAATATTATTTAATTTATTGATATATAAAATATATTAAATCATACCTTCGACCGACTTTGGCCTGCGAGGTCGGCACCTTCGCCCTCGCCGCGGGCCACCAGACTGCTCGCGACGAGGTCGGCGCTGACGTTGCCGACCGTGGCGAATACATCCGGAACCGTGTCGACGGCCAGCAACAGTCCGAGGGGCTCGACAGGCAATCCCATCGCCGACGTGACCGGCATTGTCGCGGCCATGAAACTGACCTGACCCGGCAGACCGACCGCGCCGAGGCTGAGGACCACAGCCAACGCTGCAGCCACGGCCAGATGGGCCAGACTCACATCGATGCCATAGATCCAGGCGACGAAGGCTGCGGCGCCGAGGTACTGCATCGGGCTGGTTATGCGAAACAACGACACAGCCATCGGCAGAACCAGCGAAACGACATGGGCCGGCTGCCCGAGCCGGGTGCGCGCGCTGTCGATCATTGCCGGCAGCGAAGCGAGTGACGACTGCGTGCTGGCGGCCACCGCCTGTGCCGGAAATATGCCGGCGGCAAATTCACGCAAGCGTTCGCCGCCAAAGAGCACCGCGACGGGATAGAGCAGCAGGGTGACCGAAAGATACATCGAGCACTGCAGCGCAATGTACCAGCCCAGCGCGCTGATCACGCCCGATCCTGCCCGCGCGCACACGACCAGCACGAGCGCAAACACACCGATCGGCGCGGCCCACAGCACCCAGCGCACTATCACGATCATGATGTCGGCGAGTGTCTGGAAGAACTCAACCATGCGCACGCGTCGCGCGATTTCCACACGCGTGAGCGCGAATCCGAAGAACAGGGCGAATACGACCAGCGGCAGCATCGCACTCTGGGCCGCCGCTGCGATCGCGTTGGTCGGAACGATCGTGGCAATCCAGTCGCCCACGCCGGTGGGCACCGTCGATGCAGGAGAAGTCGGCATTGCGGCGCGCAGCTTTTCGATGAGCGCCGGATCTCGCGGCAGGAACGACAGCAGCAGTGGGGCGAGGATCGCGACGAACACGGCGCCGGCGCTGAGCAGCAGGGCAAACACGACGATCGCGCGCCGCGCCGTGCGACCCGACGCCGCGGCGTCATTGGCCGCGCTCACGCCGACGACGACCAGGGCAAACACAAGCGGAACAACCGTCATCTGCAGCGCATTGAGCCAGAGCCGCCCGATTGGTTGCACGACGTCGGCGGACGCCGAAGCCAGTGCCGGATCGAACCACGCCAACAGCAGTCCGCTCAACGCACCGGCAACCAGCCCGAGCAGGATGCGCGTGGTCGGTGATGGATGGAATGTCTTGTCTTCTTGTGTCATCCGCGAATTACTCGTCTTTTCTTGCTCGCCATTCCGGCGCAGGCCGGACTCCAGCCCTCTTATTATCAGATTGCCGGAGTGCTGGATCCCGGCTTCCGCCGGGATGACGAGCTATGGGAGCTGCCATGACGCACGGAGTCGCTGGTACTCGACCTGCGGCAGGAGCACGAACACCGGGTGCGCGTCGGCTTTCAGCCAGCCCAGAAGTTCTTGCAGCTGCGGCTCGGCCATCGCCGTGCAGCCAGCTGTCGACGAATCGGCCGATTTCCACAAATGCGCAAAAATGCAACTGCCGGCACCGGCCACGCCTTTCGGGTTGTGTTCGATGACGAAGCCGATCTTGTAGGCCTGGTCGCCGTCCGCATGCAGGTCGCGGCGCATCGGCTCGGTCGAACCGGCGACCGCCGTCGTGCCGACCTTGGCGACATCGACGACGCGGTTATACAACGGCGATCCGCTGACATCGATGCAGTACTCGCCCGCAGACAACGCCGCATACGGCAATCCGGTCGAAGCCGACTGCGCGTAGCCGAAGGCCGTGCCGATCGCAAAGATGCCAGCGGGACTGCGGCCGTCACCTTCCTCTTTGGCTGGGCCGGGCTGGGCTGGATGCAGGCCGCGACCCCAGGCTGCACCGGCGCGGCCGATGACGACGGGGAAAGCCGGCGCGGCGAGTTGCCAGCCCTGTTCAGTGCGCGTGAAACTGCTCAGCGTGCCGTGAGATTCGTTCCAGTCTGGCGTGACTACCAGCACGAGTTGGCGCGCATCGGACCAAGCGCTCGCTGGCGTGCGCACGGTGGATGAAGGAACGCATGCAGACAGCGAAGCAAGGAGGATTGCCAGCGACGCTGTTTGCCATACCGCTTTCACCCGTGTGCAGCGGGCAATAGTGAGATGAGGCATTCGAGCCGCCAGGAGCGCAAGAAGGTGCGTGCTCACGGCTCGAGCATGTTCTGGATGCGATGGTGATTGGCATCCAGCTGCGCGAGCCGCCCCTCATCGCAGAGCAGCACAAAAATCATGTCGAGCAGGTGACGCAACGCCGACTGGTACAACAGCGGCTCGATATGCGAGCGCTCGTCGTGCGCGGACACCAGAAGCGACAAGTCGGCATGCGCACGCAATGGATTCGCGGTGTGGCGAGTGACCGATATCAGCTTGCCGCGATGCTCGCGGAACTGACGGCCGATCTTCGACAGCGCAGCCTGCTGGCCGAGTTCGGAAAACACGATCAGAACGTCGCCGGCCGTGACCGTCGCGATGCTTGCCATCATCAGCAGGGCGTCGAAATGATGCACCGTGAGAATGTCGAGCATCGTCAGGCGCATCGCGAACGCGCGCGCCGGAATGCCATCCTCGCCGAGGCCGATGATGAAGACCTTGCCGGCCTTGCCGATGGTTGCGGCGATGGCGTCCACGGTCGCCGACGGGTTTATCAGCCGGGTTTCCTGTTCGGCCTGCGACTTGCTCTGCCACAGGCTTTCGGCCAGGGCTCCATGCGGATCGTCGCGCTTCGGCTCGCCGTTGCCGCTGATCTCGCCGGCATCGCCGCGCGCGACCGACTCGCCGATCGAATACTTCAAGTCCGGATAACCCTTGAAGCCGAGCTTCTGGCTGAATTTCACCACGCTCGACTGGCTGATCTTCAGCGCATTCGCGAGCTGCTGCGACGAATAGTCGCGCAGCAGATGTGCATTCTCGACCATGAAGTCGGCGATGCGCCGCTCGATCGCGGACATCTGATCGCGTTCGGCACGGATTTTAAGCAGAGGCGACATGGCAAGTTCCGCAGCGACAGGCTCAGGCGACCGGTTGCAGGCCGCGAATCTCGCGGATGCCGAGGCCAGGCGCGTCAGTGATGGTGATTTCCGATTCCCGGAAAATGACGCCGCCATCGACCGGATTGAACGCGCACAGCGACGGCCCATCGAGGTCGACCTTGGTGATCACGTTCGATTTGGCCACGGCCAGATGAACGGCCGCCGCGACGCTGATGCTGGTCTCGAGCATGCAGCCGATCATGCACTCGACTTCGTACATCGCGCAGATGTCGGCGATGCGAATGGCGTTGGACAGCCCGGCGGTCTTCATCAGCTTGATGTTGATGATGTCCGCGGCGCGCATGCGGATGAGGTCGACCACTTCGGTCGGGCCAAACACGCTCTCGTCGGCCATGATCGGTGTGTGCACGCGCTCGGTGACGTACTTCATGCCGTCGAGGTCCTGCGCCTTGACCGGCTGCTCGACGAGTTCGAGCAGCACGCCGGCATCCTCGAGCAAGTGCAGCGCATATACGGCCTGCTTCGCCGTCCAACCCTGGTTGGCGTCGAGGCGGAGGAGGGCGCGGCCCTCGACCGCGGCGTAGATCGCCTTGACGCGCTCGATGTCGACGCCGATGTCCTTGCCGACCTTGATTTTGAGCGAGTCGAAGCCGCGCTCGACCGCGCTGATCGAGTCGGCGACCATCTTGTCGATCGTGTCGACGCTGATCGTGATGTCGGTCGTGATGACCGGGTCGCCGCCGCCGAGCAAGCGATAGAGCGGCGCGTTGTACAACTGGCCGAACAGGTCGTACACCGCGATTTCCACTGCCGCCTTCGCGCTCGTGTTCTTTTCCATCGCGCCCTGGATCAGCTGCGTGATGTGGTTGAGGTTGGCGATATCGGCGCCGATCAGCCGCGGCGAGATGTAGTTGCGGATGGCTTCGACGATCGAGCCATGTGTGTCGCCGGTGATCACCGCAGTCGCCGGTGCTTCGCCATAGCCGACGTGGCCCGAGTCGGTATTGATCATGACCACGATGTCCTCGACCGCTTCGACAGTGCGCAGCGCGGTCTTGAACGGCGTTTTCAGCGGCACGCGCAGCATGCCGAAACGGATATCGGTGATCTTCATCGAGATGAGTTCATGGTTTCGGAGGCGCTTCCTTCGCTGCGTCGGAGCGAAACCGCACGATGCTGGTCATGCGGTCCACATAGGTTTGCGTTTCGTTGAACAGCAGCGGCGTCAACGGCGACACCGACACTTCGTTGAGGTCGACGTGCACTTTTGCACCGTCCTTCGCGCGATAGCTCAGGCCGGTGGTGTCGTGAATGACATAGGGCACCCCGTCGATCGAGCCGATCGCCATCATCACGTGCCCGGGAATGAAGACCAGGTCGCCGGGCTCGAGCGCGTGCACCGCGGCAAGGCGTGCCTGCCCGTCGTCGCCTGCGCCGAAGCTGCGATGGTCGAGGCCCGCGCTTACACTCTGGTCGCGCGTGTTGCGCGGCATCTGCACGCCCATGCTGCTATAGACGTCGGAAACGAAACCGCTGCAATCGCGTGCGTCGTAACCGTGTCCCCAGCCATAGCGCTCGCCGAGAAACTTGAATGCCTGTCGCAGGATGTTGGCGCGAGTCAGCGGCAGGTAATCGCCCTGTGTGTCGGTGTTTTTCTGCAGCAGCGCCGGTTCGAGCCGGACCTTGCCGTCGGCATCGCGAGTCGGCAGTTCGATCACGTGTGACGCATACGGATGCTGCCCGTTGACCGGATCCGCTGGCGGCCAGTCGACGAGCAGCGGCAGGCGCGTGCCCATGTCCAGGCGCAACTCGGAAACCGGCGGTTGCTCGGCGGTGTTCACCGTCGTCGCCGTCGCTCCGGTCACGATGCGGTAGGGCTTCTTGTCGACGTACGCAAACACCTGCGCGGCGGGGCCTTCGGCGACGTGTTTCTTCTCGACCCACGCGGTGTAGCGCGGGCTGACGACGAACCACCATTGCTTGTCCGCGCTCTCGTGCGCAATCACGACCGGCGTACCGGGAAACATGGCACTTTCCTGGAAGCGGTCGATATCGTGATCGTCGCTCCTGCTGTAGGCACGCAGCGGCGAGGGAAAGGTGCGCAAATCGGCGCGATGAACCACGAGGCCGTAACGTGTCGGAGCGGTCTCCGGAACGGCGGCCAAAGCGAGATTGTCCGCCAGTGCATCGAGCGCCTGCGACGTGACCGGCCTGCCGTCCCTGTCGAACATCGGGCGGGTCGGCCGCTCGGACATCGCCTGGATCCAATCCGTCACCTGTTTGCGCGACAGCGTGGCGGGCAGGGAGCGCAGATCGTGCATCGTGGCATCGACACGAAGCAGATTCTCGTTGCGCGCGGCAATGGCTGCCGGTTCGAGGATCACGCGGTCGGGCTCCGGCAGGCGCGCGATCCAGAATTCGGGCGTCAGTTGCGCGGCGTTGACGCCGATGACCCCGTGCGCGGGTATCGGCAATGCGGACGCGTCGTCCGCGCGACAGGATCCGGCGCCAAGAAAGGTAAGCGCGAGGCTGGCGACAAAATATAAATGTGTACGCGTGGAACTCACGTTGCGCCCCTTGAATCCATCGCTATCGAATTCGGCCTGCCCAAGCGGCTCCGACTCGAATCAAGCCTCGGCTGCCAGCGCCTCATATCGGCCGCGCAGAGTATCAGCCGATCTGCGTTAGTCCCGCCCAGGCCGCGTTTCGAGACTCTTCGGATCGTGGATCCAATATCGTAAGGAATTAATGATTCTTGTAGAGTACATTACCAGCATAAATTATTGACGACAAGTTGCAACCGTGGTAGACAGCACGTCGGGGACTTTCAGTTGGGGCTGAATCTGACCGTGGGCAACCGTTTGCAACGCACCTGCCGTGCCACGTCGTCGCGCATGCGTGCCTCGGCGGCCGCCTTGCTCGCACTGACGTTCTGGGCGGTCTCGATCGGCACGGCGGCATCAGCAACCGATGTAGTCCCCGAGGTCATCGCGCAGGTCGATGCCGGCCAGTTCGCTGCCGCCGAAGCGAGGATCGCCAAGGCAACGGGCGACGCGCAACTCGATGCTCCCACGCGCACGGCCTTGGAATTTCAGCGCGAACGCATGCGTCGCATCCTGCTCGATTTCACGCTGACCGAAGAGGCGCTCAGGGCCAAGGTTCGCGAACAGATCCCCGATCTCACCGACGCGGAATTCGCGGACTGGAACGCCCGAGGCTTGTTCGAGCACCAGATCATCGACGGCCGCCTGCTGTATTTCGCGCGATCTCCGTCGAATCTCTACCGGCTCAGTGCGCAGGCTCGCGATCGGCGCAAGGAGCGCAAACCGCTCGTCGACGGTCCGATGGAATCGGCCAATGCACACCACGTAGAGGTGCGCGACGCGGCGCTCGCGCAACAGCGCAGTAGCGTCGCGCCACGCCATATTCGCGTTACCCAATCGCTCACCGTCAACGCCGACGCAGTGCCTGCGGGCAAAGCCATACGCGCCTGGATTCCGTACCCGCGCGCGCTGCCGGGACAGCAGGAGGGTCTGCGTTTCGTCGCCAGTGATCCGGCGAAACACACGATCGCCCCGGAAGCCACGATGCAGCGGACGGTATTTCTGGAAAAACCCGCGGCTGCCGGCAAGCCGACGAAGTTTTCCATCACTTATGAATTGACCGTCTACGCGCAGTACCACGCGGTGGACGGGGACAAGGTGGTTCCGGCGACCATCACGCACGAGTTGGCGCCGTTCGTTGCCGAGCGTCCGCCGCACATCGTGTTCGGCCAGGACATGCGGCTGTTTTCACGCCAGGTAGTCGGCGACGAAAAGAACCCGTGGCGCATCGCACAGAAGCTCTACGCCGCCGTCGATCAGATCCCCTGGGCCGGTGCGCGTGAATATTCGACGATCGCCAACATCAGCGACTACGCCTTGCATGCCGGCCACGCCGACTGTGGCCAGCAGACCCTGCTGCTGATGACGTTGCTGCGCTTGAACGGCATCCCGACACGCTGGCAGTCCGGGATGATCTATTCCGACGGCACCTACAACAACCTGCACGACTGGGGATGGCTGTACATCGCGCCCTACGGCTGGATGCCGATGGATGTCACGTTCGGCCGCCTCGACAGTCCCGACGGCGCTATCGCCAATTTCTATCTCGGCAGCCTGGACGCCTATCGCATCGCTTTCAACGATGACTACGGCCGCGATTTCGTGCCGCCGAAAAAATTCTTCCGTTCCGAGCCCGTCGACCTGCAGCGCGGGGAAGCGGAATGGGATGGCGGCAACTTGTATTTCAACCAATGGGATTACGACTTCACCTGGCAGATGTTGCCGGCGCAGGCAGATCGCGGCGGCAAATGACCGTTCGCAAATAACCAGCAGTTCATAAGGAGGGGAAACAAATGTTGACTCGCAACAAGCGCACTTGGCGCAAGCAGACGTTGTGCGTGGCGATTGGCTTTTGCCTTTCGATGGCGGCGATCACGCCTGCACTGGCGGACAACGCGGACGGTTCCGTCGTCGGCCGCACGGCGGCCGGGGCAACCGTGACGGTTACCAGTCCATCGACCGGACTCACGCGCACCGTTACCGCCGACAGCAAGGGCAACTACCGCTTTCCGTTCCTGCCGATCGGGCAGTACAAACTGGAAGCGAGCAAGGATGGGTCACGGGTGGCCGAACCGGTCGACGTCACCGTCAGCCTCGGCAACTCGACAACGGTGAATGTCGGCGGCGAGGCCACGGCGCTGGAAGGGATAGTCGTCACGGCCACGAACGCAGGTATTGTCGATGTCACCTCAACCGAAATCGCGACCAACATCACGCGTGAAGAATTGCATCGCCTCCCGGTCGACCAGAGCGTCACCTCGGTCGCGCTGCTCGCACCGGGCGTCAACAAGGGCACTGCGGGATTCGGCGGTATCACGTTCGGCGGTTCGTCGATCGCCGAGAACTCCTATTACGTCAATGGGCTGAATGTCACCGACTTCTACAACCGCAACGGCTTTTCCGAAGCGCCGTTCGCGTTCTACCAGGAATTCCAGGTCAAGACCGGCGGCTACTCCGTCGAATTCGGCCGCAGTACCGGCGGCGTCGTCAACGCGGTAACCCGCTCGGGCAGCAACGATTTCCACTACGGCGCCGAGCTGACGACCGAACCGGCAGCGTGGGAATCCTCCGGCCGCAACGCCTACAACGCCGACGGCACGTTGAACATCGCCAATGCCGATGACCGCGATCCGCTGACCAAACTCAACGTGTTCGCATCGGGCGCCCTGATCAAGGACAAGCTGTTCTTTTTCCTGATGTACGAGGGGCGCAACAACAAACCGCGCAATACCAGCGACGACGGCGAGCGCATCACGCTGAACGATGTTCCGAGCGGATTCTGGGGCGGCAAGATCGACTGGCACATCAACGACAAGAACCTGCTCGAGTTCACCGCGTTCTCCGATTCGAGCAGTCGCACCGGCAAGGTCTACGACTACGATTTCGGAACCGGCACGCGCAGTGCAAACACGGACACGGTATTTGCCGACGCCGGCGGACGCAGCGAAGCGCTGACGTACACCTCGTACCTGACCAACGACCTGTCGATGAAGATCCTGTACGGCGAGAACGATCACCGCAACTTCAGCCGTGCGCAGAGCGATATCGATTGCAATCCCGTGGCGCGCAACAATCCGGTTCCCTCACCAGGCGTTCCGCTGGGTTGCACCAGCAACCTGACGGTGATCGACCGCGACGACGATCGCACGGCGGCACGCGCCGATTTCGAGTGGAAGCTCGGCGATCACCTGTTGCGTTTCGGCCTGGATCACGAGGACGATGACTCGTTCTACAACCAGTTCTACCCGGGGCCCGGCGGCGTCCGTTACAACGTCTTTCCGACCAGTCCCGGCGCGACACTGGCCAACGGCGGCGTAGTGCCCGATGGCTACGACGCCTACGTGCGCCAGCGCCAGGTCTCGACGTTCGGCAACTTCAGCACGATCGAGGAGGCTTACTACATCGAAGACAACTGGAACATCACGCCGACATTCCTGCTCAACGCCGGCCTGCGCCTGGACGCGTTCGACAACAAGGATGCGCAGGGGCGCTCGTACATCAAGACCGACCACATGCTGGCGCCGCGCTTCGGCTTTTCCTGGGACATGCACGGCGATGGCATGACCAAGCTGTTCGGCAATCTTGGACGATATTTCCTGCCGGTTGCCAACGTGATTAACATCAAGCAGGGCGGCGCCTTCCTCGACGAGCGCACCTACTACGGGTTCAACGGCTGGGACATCAAACAGCGCAACGGTTCCAGCTACGCCGTGCCGATCCTCGGGCCGCAGATCGGCGCCGTCGACAATTCGCAGGGTGACGGGACCGTCGGCGACTTGCGTTCCGAAGTCGACAAGAATATCGATCCGGTATTCCAGGACGAAGCGATCCTCGGCTTCCAGCAGATGTTCAGCGACAACTGGTCGTGGGGCGTCAGCGGCACCTACCGCAAGCTGCACAATGCGATCGACGACATGGGCGTCACCGCTACGCCGCAGTGCGGCGGCGACAACGGCGGTGTCGGTTTCGTCATGGGCAATCCGGGCAAGCCGATGACGGTGTGGGGCGACACCAACTGCGACGGCGTCAACGACGGCTACATCACCATCGACACGTCCAAGCAGGGCTGGGCTCTCTACGATGCCGACGGCAACTATCTTGGCCAGCGCGGCTGGGTGAAACCGAAGCGCAGTTACCAGGCACTGGAGTTCCAGGTCGACCGCGCCTGGGACGACAAGTGGGCGTTGAACGTGTCGTATGTGCTGTCATGGAACAAGGGCAATGCCGAAGGTCCGGTCAACTCCGATACGGACTTCTCCGACACCGGTCGTACCGAGCATTTCGACGATCCGTGGGTCAACTTGGAGAACTACGGTTACCTGGCCAACGATCATCGCCACCAGATCAAGGCGCGCGGCACCTACGCATTCAGCGACCACTGGCAATTCGGCGGCAACATGACCGTGTTGTCCGGCGGCCCGATCAGTGCGTTCGGTGTCGGCAATCCGTATGACGCAACGAACTACCACAGCAATTTCATCTGCGTACAGAACTGCGATTCGGAAACGTCGGAAGACCGTGTCTACGCGGTCTCGCCGCGCGGCGCCTACGGCACCATGCCGTGGACATATACCTTCGACGCCAGCCTCAGTTACCTGATGCAGATGGGCGAAACGGGGAGGCTGCAGGTGAAGCTTTCGGTGTACAACCTGTTCAATCAGCGCAAGACGATTGCGGTCGACCAGGATCTGCAGACGGACATCTCCAACGAGACCAACCAGAACTTCCTGCAACCGGTGCGCTTCCAGGCGCCGCGCGCGGCTCAGTTGACGGTCACGGCAACGTTCTGATGCCGTCTTGCCCGCGGCCATCCTTGCGGTGGCTGCGGTTTTTTGTTGGAGGGCTTGCGCGTCCGGCGCTGCGCCACTGCAGTCGCCGAACGCGCGGCCGCAAGCAGACGGCGGAGCGACGGTGCGAAATGAACTCAGCGGTTCCACGATTCGGGAAGCAGCCCGGCGCAGCCGGTACGATGTTCGACGGTGTGGACCTTGAAGCCCTGGCGCGCCGCATACCGACTCCATTCCACACCTACTCGGCAAGCCTGATCCGGGAACGCATAGCGTCGTTCAAGACTGCGCTTGCCGGCCTCGATGCGCTGGTGTGCTTCGCGGTCAAGGCGAATCCCAACGTCTCGATCCTGCAGCTGATGGCCGACGCCGGACTCGGCGCCGACATCGTTTCATCCGGCGAGCTGCAGCGCAGCCTGCGCGCCGGAATCCCGCGGGAGCGCATCGTCTTTTCCGGTGTCGGCAAGAGCGAGCCGGAAATCGCTGAGGCACTGGCCACCGGTATCGCACGCTTCAATCTGGAGTCGCGTGACGAACTCGAATGTCTGCAGCGGCTGGCAGGCGAACTCGGCTTGACCGCTCACGCGGCAGTGCGGGTCAACCCCGACGTCGATGCCGGGACGCACGCCAAGATCTCCACCGGCAAGGTGGAGAACAAGTTCGGCGTCGGCATGGCGCAGGCGCGTTCCTGGTTCGCCGACAGCGCCCAGTTTCCCAATGTGCACCTGGATGGCCTGCACGTACACATCGGTTCGCAGATCCTCGCGCTCGCGCCGTTCAAGACGGCATTCGAGCAGGTCGCTGAGTTCGAACGGGAATTGCGCGCCGGCGGTCACGCGATCGAAAACATCGACGTCGGCGGCGGCCTGGGCATTTGCTACCGCGAGGGAAGCGAACGGCCAGTCACGCTGGTTGCCTACATCGAAATGGTCCGCCGCGCGCTGTCCGGATTCAGTGGACGCATCGTGCTCGAGCCCGGGCGTTATCTCGTCGCCGACGCCGGGCTGCTGCTGACGCGGGTCATTCGCGTGAAGCGCGGCGGCCAGCGCGATTTTCTCGTGCTCGATGCAGCGATGACCGAACTGATACGGCCGAGCCTGTACGATGCCTGGCACGACATCGAGCCGGTTGCCCCGAGCGAGAGCCCGATGACGGCGTACGACATCGTGGGACCCGTGTGCGAGAGTTCCGATACGTTCGCGCGCGATCGTCGGCTGCCGCGCTGCGCGAAAGGCGATCTGCTGATGATCCGCAGCACCGGCGCCTACGGCGCATCGATGGCATCGACCTTCAATTCGCGACCGCTCGCGACCGAGGTACTGCTGGACAATGGCCGTTATGCCGTCGTCCGCCGGCGCCAGACGATCGAGGAACTGCTGAGCGGCGAAGTGGCCGCCAAGACCTGGCAAACGGCATGAACCGATGAGTCGACGGCAGCGCCAAGCATGCGAGGTGCTCACGATGATATGTGAAGTGATTCGCCGGATGCGGATCCTGTTGCAGACCGCCGCATTCGCCTGCTGGACGACGGCGCCGGTACTCGCCGCGTCGCCCTACGACCAGGCTTTCGACGCGATCATGGCGCGCTATGAATTGCCGGGCCTCGCCGTTGGCGTGATCGAAGACGGCAAGGTCACGTACGCACGCACGGCGGGAGAGCTGATCGCCGGCTCCGGCAAACCGGTCACACCGGACACGCTGTTCAAGATCGCATCGAACAGCAAGGCGATGACGACGGCTTTGCTCGCGCGGCTCGTCGCCGCGGGCAAGTTGCGCTGGGACGACCCGGTAACGAAATACCTGCCCGCGTTTCGCATGTACGACCCGTGGGTCACGCAGAACATGCTCGTGCGCGACCTGCTCGTGCACAACAGCGGACTGCGCGAAGGCGCCGGCGACCTGATGCTCTGGCCCGAACCGAACGCCTTCACGCGCAGCGACATCATCGCCGGGCTCGCCTGGCTGAAGCCGCAGATCAGCTTTCGCTCCGGTTACGCCTACGACAATCTGATGTACGTGGTCGCCGGAGAAGTCGCGGCGGTTGCCGGCAACGCATCTTATGAAGAACTCGTGCGTCGCGAGGTATTCCAGCCGTTCGGCCTGACGTGCCGCGTCGGCGAATGGCGCCGCGACGAGGTTGCCGATGTCGCACAGCCGCATATGCGCAAGGACGGCCACAATGTCGTTATCAACGCGGACGCCGAAGTAGTTTCCGCGATCACTTCAGCTGCCGCCGGCGGTATCCGCTGCAGCCTCAACGACATGTTGACCTGGGCGCGGAACTGGCTCGATCCCGAAGAAAAGGCACTGGCGTGGCTTTCCGTGGAGCAGCGGCGCCCGCTATGGACGGCGCATACATCGATGCCGATCTCAGCTCGCCGCCGCGAATGGGACCATGCGCACTTCTATGCTTATGGCTACGGCTGGCGCCTGACCGACGTCGACAACGTCTGGAACGTTTCCCACACCGGCACGCTCTCCGGCATGTACTCGGTGCTGAGCCTGCTGCCGGACAAACGCAGCGGCTTCGTGATGTTGACGAACGGCGAGGGCAGCGATGCGCGCACGGTACTCACCGAAGTGCTGCTCAAGCATTTCACAAGCCCTGCGGAACATCGGCGTGTCTCGGAATACGCGGATGCCATCGCGCACGAGTCCGGCGCGCCGGCGCGCAAGGCTCCGGACACGTCATCGCGAACGCCGCTGACTGCAGCAGAGGCGCAACGTCTGCTCGGCGTCTGGCGCGATCCGTGGTTCGGCACGATTTCGGTTTGCATGCGCGGCGACACCGTCCGCTTCGCGTCGGAGAAGTCGCAGCTGCTCACCGGCATGCTGATGCGTGTCGGCGCGCGTGTCCTGATCGACTGGGACGACGATCGCGTCGACGCCGAGGCGTGGCTCGATATAACCGACGGCAGCGGCAAGAAGCCGGCCTTGCTGACGATGACAAAAGTCGATCCATCGGCCGACTTCAGTTTCGATTTCGAAGACCTGTCGTTCAAGCGAGAGAAAGATTGTGAGTGATCTTGGTGCTGCAATGGCTGCGCGCTGCATGCCGGCGCTCGCGCTGGCGGCTTTCATGACGCTCGTCGATGCGGGCGCGCAAGCTGCGGAGAACAGCGAGATGACCGTCGATGACATCATGCACGCTTACGCCGGCGATGTGCCCGGCGCTTCGGTGCTCGTGCTCAGGAATGGCAAGCCGCTGGTGCGCAAGGCGTATGGTCTTTCCAATCTCGAGGAGCACGTGGCCGCTACGCCGGCGACGAACTACCGGCTGGCGTCGGTTACCAAGCAGTTCACTGCAGCATCGATCCTGCTGCTGGCTGAAGACAAGCGCCTGTCGATCGACGATCCCATTCGCAAGTGGCTGCCGTCGCTGCCCGACACGGACAACGGCATCACGATCCGCCACCTGCTCACGCATACCGGCGGCCTGATCGACTACGAAGACATCATGCCGGCCGACCTGAGCGTGGCACTGCGCGATGTCGATGTGCTGCACCTGCTGGAGAAGGAGCAGCGCGTGTATTTCGCACCCGGTACTGACTATCGTTACAGCAATGGCGGCTATTCGATGCTCGCGCTGATTGTCGAGAGGGCATCCGGGAAATCGTTCCAGGCTTTCCTGCACGAACGCGTCTTCGAACCGCTCGGCATGCACGACACACTTGCTTATGTCGTCGAAGGCCCACCCGTGCCGAATCGCGCCTACGGCTACGCGCAGATGAGCGGCAAGTGGGAGAGCACCGACCAGAGCCTGACGAGCGCAGTGCTCGGCGATGGCGGCATTTACTCGTCGATCGACGACCTGGCCAAATGGGATGCCGCGCTCTACGACAAGCGCTTGCTCAGCGACGCGTCACGGCAGCTCGCGTTCACGCCGTGGACCAAAACCGACGATCCGGCGATCAAGTATGGATTCGGCTGGCGCATCAGCGGTCCGACACTGTGGCATTCGGGCGAGAGTGTCGGATTTCGCAACGTGATCGTGCGCTATCCGCAGCAGCACCTGACAGTGATCATCCTGAGCAACCGCGACGATCCAGAGCCGTATCAGATGGCGTTGAAGATCGCGCGAACCTTCTTGAAGTAGACCGCACGCCGGCTTGCAGCCAGTCTGTTAGCCGTTCGCGTCAAGCGTTGCTCGCGCAGCGAGCGAAGTCGAAAGTCTGACTGTTTTGGACCTCGGCATTGTTGCGCGCGAATCCGGTGCTCACAACGCGCCGGCCCGCAACGAAATTTTGACAACACGCGTTGTGGTCGCGACGCAGGACGCGAGTACACACGCGAATTTTCCGACGGTATATCCTAATTCCTTCCGGTCAGTTGGCCGCGATGAGGTGTCTCGCTTAGCGTGAAGTCCCGCATCGCAGAGGAGCAACGCACCGTGGGACAGACCGAGTCGCCGCGCGCGGCGCCGATGTTCGCATCGCCATCCGCGGCATGCGCTGCTTCGATGAAATCGAAGATCGCTGTTGCCGGCACGTTGCTCGGCATTGCCGGCACGAGCCACGCCTGGGATGCCGAGGACTGGCCCACGCACTATCGGCTCGCCGACGGCACCGATGTCGGCATCAGCGGTAACTACGAGGGCGACTTCAACAGTTTCAGCGGAACAGAGGAACTCAAACCGTCGCAACAGGCAACGCTGCAGGATTCCCACGGCGCGCGGCGCGAGGAATTCAGCGTATTCGCCAGAAAGCCCGGTGTTTTTGACGCCCAGTGGGGTTGGGACTACTGGAACAAGTCGTACGTCGATGTCTACTTCCGCTTCGAGACGAAAGCCTTGCTCGGGGAGGACTTCGGCAAGATCCGCTTCGGTTACACAAAGACCTATGTCGGTTTCGAAGGCTTCACGCGCACGCGGAACGACAGCTTCCTCGAAGCCGCGCTGCCGATCCAGGCGTTCTACGAGGGCCGCCGCACCGGTGTCGACTGGGAGTTCGAGCGTTCCTCCTGGCGCTTGGATCTCGCGGCATACGGTGGACAGGACCTGCAGGGCGACAACGATGGCACGACCATCACCGGCCGCCTTGCGTGGACGCCATTCAAGCAGCGCGGCGACGTCCTGCACCTCGGCGTCGCCGTTTCCGAGGAGGACCCGGACGCCTCCACCATCGATGGCCTCGGCCGCACCGTCGTTCCGAGCCTGCGCACGCGCGCGCGTCCGGACGTATTCCTCACGGCGACGCGCTTCGTCGATACCGGCACGCTCACTCACGTCGATCGCATCGATCGCACCGGCCTGGAAGGATTGTGGATCCATGGCCCATGGTCGCTTCAGGGCGAATGGCTCGAGCAGGACGTCCGCCGAACCGGTGGCCTGCCGAGCGTGCAGGGCAGTGGCTTCTACGTGTTCGGCAGCTGGGTCGTGACCGGCGAGTCGCGGCCGTACGAGGCCGGAAATGTCGGCAACCTCAAACCCGCGGGCCGTTGGGGCGCCGTCGAGTTGCTCGCGCGTTACGACGAAGTCGACCTCGACGATCCGAGCGCCGGCGTGCGCGGTGGCAGGGAACACAACTGGACGCTCGGCGTGAACTGGTACTTGCTCACGCATTTTCGCCTGCAGGCGAACTACGTCTGGGTGCACGCATCGGGCAATCCTGCATTCAACGGCGGCGAGGCCATCGATCCGCAAATCTTCGGCTTGCGCGCGCAGATCATTTTCTGATTCGACCTGCAAAAACGGCCGGGATTTTCTCCCGGCATATCGTCAGTACCAAAATTCATTGTCTCGGGACCTGAACCTTAGCGGCGTTCTAACCCGTGTCGTGCTGCAATGCGTAAGTGTTCGAGGTGGCGTATCGGTGGGGCCGTACGCCGGTTCATGCGGGTCAGGTTTTCCAACGCCAGTGACTCACACCTGGGCTTGATGATTTGTTCCTTGCGCTTTGGGAGGCGCTCATGCTTCGAACGACGTTTGTCGTTGTCTGCACCATTTTCGTCTCGATGTTCGCCGGCTCGCCGGCGGCAGCGAAGGACGTACAACTGCTGAACGTCTCGTACGATCCGACGCGCGAGTTGTATCAGCAGATCAATGTCGCCTTCGCGGCGGACTGGAAAGCGAAGACCGGCGACACCGTGACGATCAAGCAGTCGCACGGCGGTTCGTCGAAGCAGGCGAGGGCGATCATCGATGGGCTGGAGGCCGACGTCGCCACGCTCGGCATCGCGTCGGACATCGACGCGCTGCATGACAACGGCAATCTGCTCCCGGCCGACTGGCAATCGCGCCTGCCGGGCGACAGCACGCCGTACACATCGACGATCGTACTGCTCGTGCGCCACGGCAATCCGAAGGCCATCAAGGATTGGCCGGACCTGGCCAAACCCGGACTCGCGGTGATCACGCCGAATCCAAAGACATCGGCCGGGGCGCGCTGGAATTTTCTCGCTGCGTGGGCCTTCGCGCTGCAGACCAACGGCGGCGACGAGGCAAAGGCGCGCGAGTTTGTCGCGAAAATCTACAGAAACGTACCAGTGCTCGACACCGGCGCGCGCGCAGCGACACTGACCTTCGCCCAGCGCGGTCTGGGCGATGTGCTGATCGCGTGGGAAAACGAAGCCGCACTCGTGAAAACCGAATTCGGTGCGGACAAATTCGACATTGTGCCTCCGTCGCTGTCCGTCCTGGCGCAGCCGCCGGTCGCTGTCGTCGACAAGTACGCGAAAAAGCATGGCACCGAACAAGTCGCCGAAGGCTACCTGCGCTTTCTATACAGCGCGCCGGCGCAGGAGATCATCGCGAAGAATCATTACCGGCCGCTCGATCCGGCCATCGCGGCGCGGTATGCCGCGAGTTTTCCGAAGATAGAACTCGTCACGATCCAGCGCTTCGGCGGCTGGAGCGCGGCGCAGCCCAAATTTTTCGGAGAGGGCGGTGTGTTCGATCAGATCTACCAGACGGCGAAACCGTGACGCGTCAGCCGTGAGCACGACGCCCGTCGGACCAGTCGAGGAAATCGGCGCATGATACGGTGCCCGATCCAACCGGCATGAACACGGTGATCCTCCCGCGCCAGGCAACTGTCGACAGCGCCACGCATCCCCAGCGCCCCGACGGCCGAGCGAGGCGTTCGCGTTCGGCATTGCCCGGTTTCGGCCTGACGCTGGGGTTTTCGCTCACCTACCTGTCGCTGCTCGTGCTGATACCGCTGGCCGCGCTGTTCCTGCACGCCGCCGGGCTCGGCGCTGCCGGCATCGTCCGTGAATTGAACCAGGCGCGCGTGCTGCATGCGCTCGGTTTGAGCTTCGGCGGCGCGCTGGCGGCGACCGCAATCAACACGGTGCTCGGCAGCCTTGTCGCCTGGACGTTCGTGCGCTACGACTTCGCCGGCAAGCGCCTGCTGCACGCACTGATCGATCTGCCGTTCGCCTTGCCGACCGCGGTCGCTGGCATCGCGCTGACGACGCTCTACGCCGAGACCGGCTGGCTCGGTGCACCGCTGGCGCAACTCGGTATCAAGGTCGCGTACACGCCGATCGGCATCGTCCTGGCGATGGTCTTCATCGGCCTGCCATTCGTCGTGCGCACGCTCGAGCCGGTGCTGGAAGACGCCGAGAAGCAGCTCGAGGAAGTCGCTGCGACACTCGGTGCATCGCGCTTGCAAACGGTCGCGCACATCATCCTGCCGACGGTGCTGCCGGCGCTGATGACCGGTGCGGCGCTGGCGTTCGCGCGCGCCGTCGGCGAATACGGCTCGGTCATCTTCATCGCCGGCAACCTGCAGAACGTGTCGGAGATCGCGCCACTGCTGATCATGATCCGCCTGGACGAGTTCAACTATGCCGGCGCGACGGCACTCGCTGCAGCAATGCTGGTGATGTCATTTGCGATTCTACTCGTCATCAATTTATTGCAAGCATGGAGCCGCCGCCATGGCTGACTTTCGGCACAGCGCGAGTCGTGTGCCGCGCGGAAACAATGCGAGGGCAGGGCAATGACGACTGCTATGCGACGTCAGCGCAACGCCCTGGTCGAACCGGCGCTGGTGCGCTGGCTGCTGATCGGTGCGACGTTGCTGTTGCTCGGCGTGTTCCTGCTGCTGCCGCTGATTGTCGTGTTCACGCAGGCGCTCAAGGCCGGCATCGGCGGTTATCTTGCCGCACTCGGCGACAGCGACACGCTCGCGTCGATCCGTTTGACACTGCTGACTGCCGCTATCGCGGTACCGCTCAACACGCTCTTCGGCGTCGCCGCGGCGTGGGCGATCGCCAAGTTCGAGTTTCGCGGCAAGAGCCTGCTGACGACGCTGATCGACCTGCCGTTTTCGGTCTCGCCGGTCATCGCCGGCCTTGTTTTCGTCCTGCTGTTCGGCCAGCGCGGCTGGTTCGGCGACTGGCTCTCCGCGCACGACATCAGGATCATATTCGCCGTTCCCGGCATCGTCCTGGCCACGCTGTTCGTCACATTCCCGTTCGTCGCGCGCGAGCTGATTCCGCTGATGCAGGCGCAGGGAACCGAGGAAGAGCAGGCGGCTCTGACGCTCGGCGCGAGCGGCTGGCGCATGTTCTGGCACGTGACCGTGCCGAATATCCGTTGGGGCCTGCTCTATGGCGTATTGTTGTGCAACGCGCGCGCGATGGGCGAGTTCGGCGCTGTTTCGGTCCTGAGCGGCCATATTCGCGGCCTGACGAACACGATGCCGCTGCAGGTCGAGATCCTCTACAACGATCCGGGCCAGTACAGCGCGGCTTTCGCAGTCGCCTCGCTGCTCGCCTTGCTCGGTTTCGTTACGCTGGCCTTGAAGAATTTTCTTGAATGGCGCCACGGCGACGAACTCGCCGCGGTGCGGGGGAGTTGAGAGCATGGACATCACGATCCGCAACCTGGCCAAGCACTATGGCGACGTGCCCGCGCTGGACGACATCCGCCTCGACATTCCGTCAGGCGAACTGCTGGCGTTGCTTGGACCGTCGGGCTCCGGGAAAACGACCCTCCTGCGCGCAATAGCCGGGCTGGAATCGGTCGACGACGGCAGCGTTCACTTCGGCGAGATCGACGCGACCCGGCTCAGCGTCCAGGAGCGGCGCGTCGGCTTCGTCTTCCAGCATTACGCGTTGTTCAAACACATGGACGTGCTGCACAACATCACATTCGGCCTGCGCATGCGCGGCCGCGCGACGCGGCCGTCGAAGAGCGAGATCCGCCGGCGCGGGCTGGAATTGCTCGAACTGGTGCAGCTCAAAGGCCTGGAGAATCGCTATCCGTCGACGCTCTCGGGCGGCCAGCGCCAGCGCGTCGCGCTGGCCCGGGCGCTGGCCATCGAACCGCGCGTGCTGCTGCTGGATGAGCCTTTCGGTGCGCTCGACACCAAGGTCCGCCGCGAACTGCGCACCTGGCTACGCCAGCTGCACGACGAAACCGGATACACGACGATTTTCGTGACGCATGACGAAAGCGAAGCGCACGAACTGGCGGATCGCGTGGTGACGATGAAAGAAGGGCACATCGCTGCCGCAGTGACTTCTTAGTAAAAGATCATCCGGATCAGGGCCGCAGCGGAGTGGATTTCTCTGTTGCAGGCTCGACCGAGGGCTGCTCGCCAATCGTCCTTTGAAGTCCGGATGATGGCATATGTATATTATGTCAAATA